>BLYN01000108.1_pt1 | contig 71662 bp, 87 predicted proteins | sample 7848601 | NCBI WGS metagenome assembly BLYN01 (sample SAMD00058756, study PRJDB5105) | groundwater metagenome | biome: groundwater biome; feature: underground water body; material: groundwater | place: Japan:Gifu, Mizunami | collected 2014-06-26 | depth 300 m m
CAGCCAGCATCTTCGCTCTGAAACTCATCTCTAAATGCTTCTCGAACATATCTGTCATCTTATCATTTCTCCTTCCGCTCAGGCGGATAATTCACCCAAACCATGTTTATTTAAACCGGTCAGGCAGCAAAAAAAATAAGCAGCAAAAAAAGGAGCGGTCAGACACTCACAGGCTGCCAGTTCACGTCCACGATCTCGAAAGAATTGAGAATCAAATACAGTGCCTCAATCTCCCTGCCTGAAAACCCTGCCCTGAGCAGCCTGACTCTATCTTCCATGCGGCGCAGGAAGAACTCATTTAGCTCTACGTTCGTTACCATCTTTATCAACTCCTGAATTAATTCGCCCCTCCCCACGTTATTTAAATCAGTCCGCTGTTACCTTTACGGCGATGGGCGCGGCAGCACAAAAGAAATCTAATTACTGGCGCTGGGCATGTGCTCAGAATTATGAGCGACATCTGACAAATTTCACACTCATCCCATATGGGCGTGGTAGGTTTGATTTTCATCTTGATCACCTGTGTGCCTTTGACGGGCTTCCCCCCTCTTGCGGTCTCGCGCCTGACAGCGATGGACAATTTGCAAGAGAAATCAATCCCAGACGCTGGCGGTAGCCAGCCACTTATTAGAGAGTCGTCTGGGGGCGATACCCCGGCGCCGTCCCAGGAAGAATAGACTGCTGACGCAAGAGGGTACATTATTAACCGATAGGTCAAAATTCGTTGCGCCAGCATCTGGTCAAACGCAGTCCGCTCTAATAATCCTCTCCAGCGCCGTTCCTGTCTGAGGTAGGTGGAACATCAGGTCGCGCAATCGTCCCTGCATCCCGCGCAGGAGCTGACAGCAATGGGGCGCGCACAAAAGATATAATTCCCTGACGCCTGGCTTGTCCCCGGCCACTTATTTGGGGTAGTCAAGAAAGTCTCAGGACATTTCAACTAAATACAATAGGAGTAAATAATAATTCAAATGTTGCAGCCTCATATCATTGGCACGTTCCTCGCTAACTGTATAGTTTTTTTCTTTTAAATCCTTTTCTAAGTATCAATAAGCCGTCTTTTCTGTGGTGAATCTGGCTGGTCGATTTTGGGCGTACTGTCATCAGGTCTCAGATACAACAGCGATGTCGGAGGGTGATGACAAAAGGAAAAGGCCGCAGGGTCAGGGCTATTCAACAAAAGACAGACAGCGATGGGTGCGCGCCTGGAGCAATGCGACCCGCGTATGGTTATCGCCTCGGTCACGAAGGGTGCTGATTGAGATGGGACACCGCTATGATAGATCATTTTGCTGCGGCGCCGGTGGCGGACGAATTTGGATGGAGGAAAGCACCTGGAAACGGATCAATGTGGCGCGTGTCGAGGAGGCACGTTCCGTAACATGGCTCGTATGCATGAGGAGAAATTTCAAACTTCAGCTTCAATAAGCTTTATATCTGTATCCAGAATTGATACTATTATAGAAGGACTTGAAGTCGTAAAGCAACGGAAAAATGACAGAAGAAAAAGTTATTGCTTACATTAAAAAATGCCTTGAAGAAGGGCGGATGTCCGAAGCCGTAGATACTTCAAAAGTCACAGGTATCCCGCTTTCAAGAGAGGAACTCAAATCTTACATTAACCAGTATCTTGAAAATGGATGGATATCAAAAACCGTAAAAGGCTCTAAGGCAGCCGGAATTGAACTTACTGACAAGATTCTTGCGGGCTACGTCAACAGATATCTTAACGAGGGGCGAATATATTCTGCCATTGAAGCCTCAAAGACCTTCGGTATCCCGCTCCCCAGGGAGAAGCTCGTTATTATCGGCAGGGAGTGCCTGCTCAAAGGGAACCTGACTTCTGGTCTTGAAGCCTACGATCTTGTTGAAGAAACACCGCCAGTGGAGGAACTCGTTATCTGTGGCAGCAGATGTTTCAGTGAGGGGCATCTCTCACATGGACGCGAAGCATACAAATTGGCAAACAAGACCCCTCCTGAAAAAGAACTTATAATCTGTGGCAACAAGTGTTTCAAAGCTGGATGGACCACGCCCGGTCTAGAAGCATACGAATTTGCCAAAAAGACACCCACCAAAGAGATGCTCCGTGAATGCGCTGAGATATGTCTTCTTGGCAAAAATATTGATGAAGCAAGAAGAGCCCTCGTTGCGGCACAGAAAATAAAAGAGATAGCTGGGTCTCAACCCATTGAGATAAGGGAAATATCCCTTGAGGAACTGGGCGAATCAAATGAGCTTGAAGAGTCCTGGAAATACCTTGTTCCAAGAGCATGCCTGGACTGCGAGAACGAGATAGATTTCAAAGAGAGGTTCTTTATCCTATCAAGATGCCCTGAAACCAGGGAAGAAGAGAGGTGGCTTGATGAGACCATGAAAAAACAATATGGGGTGGAGACTTATGCAGTGGGAGTATTCATAAATAACAAAGGACTTGTTGACTCGGCTGAATGTAGCGAGTGCGGATCCCAGAACGTGTCCTTTGATTCGTAAAGATCATGCCGCAAATAGCCTCACGAGATCAAGAAGTGCATCTTTTGCATAGTCTGTAGGAACAGTGTTTCATGTCCTTCAGGCCTGGTATTCAGCAGCCCCTGCGGTGTGGGTGGGTGCTGGTGCTGCTCCGTGCTTGCGGATGGGAATGCTGTGCCATCATGTATTACCAGAGTGAGAGAAGGCATGGTCTCTCTTTACCCACGGCTGCAATTTCAGATGTCCGCAGTGCCAGAACCGTGTTATGGCGTTCACCGAAGGAATGGAGATGTCGCCCCGACAGGCGGCATTCATGCTGAGCATCAATAAAATACGATTTCCTTATATAACTTGGAAGAAAATAACGTCATTCAGAAGATGAATAAGATGAGGAGATATGGCAAGTATAAATAGGTTAATTTCTTTGATATTCGGAGTGTTATTTTTTATTGTCATACCTGCTATACCTGGTGCAGTACTTTGGTGGTTCTTAAAGCCGGTTATGTTCTGGGAAAAGTTCGCATGGGTCGTAACGTCAATGATATTTTATGTAATAATATTTTTATTTATTATTAGTTTTATATCGGATAGGATATACAAAGAAGAGGGCGAAGAAGAGACTATGGATGAAAATGAAGAGTAAGAACGTGCTTAAAGTCTGGCATTGTAACAAGTTACAATAGTTTGTAACTCCAAAATTCTCTCGCAGTGTATTGGATTTTTCAGGAATGCAACTTATGCGCAACCCTCGTCTGAGGTAGGCGGAACATCAGGTCAGGGATCGATTGACAATAAACAGGTCATAGGTCAGAACTCTTCAGCAAGCAACACACAGCGATGGTGCGCGCAATAGACATCAATCCATGACGCCGGGCTTGTCCCGGCCACTTATTCGGGGTCTGGGGCTTGTCCCAGCGCCGTCCCAGGTAAAAGAAGAAATTGCTGACGCTTGATTTCATTTATGCTCCGCTGGATGCTCCTTCATCACCACTATGATCTTATCCCGCAACGGATAGCTCCCCACCGAATTCTTTAGCAGCTCGCCGTACTTCTGGGAGCGGAGTGAAAATGTTATTGTTATTGTCGGTCAAATCATCATCCCAGATACTCTCCCTGTATCTTCACGACCTCTGTACTGTCCTTAGCCTTCGAATACCTCTCCAGAGGCTCGGCATTAAGCTCAAGGAAAGTATGCCCCCACTTGAACTTATTAAGAATTAGCGCAGCCTGCTCCTTCTTCCCCAGTATGTAAAGCGCCGCCGCAAAAGCCTCAACTGTGCTCAGCTTGAAAGGCTTCCCGAAATTCACGGGATTGCCAGCGACAAGATATGGCAGGGCGCGGTGCGTAAGTCTTCGCCTTTGCAGCACAGGGAACACCCGTTCCACCTCCTCCCACGAGCAGTCAAGCACCACGAGCCCCCGTCCCGCATCATCCGCGGGCGACAGTGCCTGCTCGGCAAAAGGGTCAAGAAAGAGCCCTTCGCGCGGAAGAGTCCCGGGATGCTCATGCAGCGCTGCAAGCCGGAACCTGGCAAGCTTCTTTCCAGAGCACTTCTTCGGGTCGCACTGGTCTGCATGGTATAGGTGCAGGGGAATCATGCGCTCTAATATATACTGAGGCTTAATATGATTTTGGGAGTCCTGATATTTTTGCTGATTTTCAACCACCCACAAGCTTTAATGCCCTTTACGTCAATTGTAAACCCATGGTTAAACTGGATCAGATAAACATTTCTAACGACGGTCTCACCAAGTTCTTCAGCCCGATAGAAGCGGCTATACTGAGGACCTTATGGATTGAAGGAGAAATGATGACCTCAGAATTGACCGAAAAGACAAAAATACCTCTTACAAGCATAGCAGGTACTCTTGACCGCCTGGTCAAGGCTGGCTACGCAGCGAGGAGGGTAAATAACGTGAACGGCAGGGTACGCTATGTGTACGCTCCGGTCTATACCGAGGAAGAGGTCGCAAGTGAAATAACGAATAAGATCATGGACAGCCTTGTGGATACTTTCGGTCATGTAGCGATCGAAAACTTCTCAAAATACAGTGATAAGAAATGAATATCTTCGGTGTGCTCAGGTTTTACGACAGGCTCTTGATAAAGTATTTATCTGAGTTGTTTATATAGACTGAAAAATATGAGAAATCAAGGTGATAGAATATGTGGCTTAAATTGAGATTATATCTGGTAATGACCTTACTGTTCGCTATAATATACGGTCTTTTAGTAATTGTAGCGAACATGCTCGGCATGGTTGGCAAATTTTACATTTACGCCATCCTTGCTTCTGTGATGATGTTCATCCAGTACATGATAGGACCGAAGATGGTAGAATGGTCAATGGGCGTGAAGTATGTGAACGAAGCGCAGGCTCCGGCCCTTCACAAGATGGTAACAGAACTTGCAAGGGACGCAAAGATACCCAAACCAAGGATAGGCATCGTGGCAACAAATCTCCCCAATGCTTTCGCGTTCGGCAGATGGGCAAGCGATGGACGTGTGTGCGTGACAGAAGGGATAATGAACCTGCTGGACGAAAAAGAGCTCAGGGCTGTGATGGCGCATGAGATATCGCATCTCAAGAACAGGGACGTGGTCGTAATAACAATGATATCCGTTATCCCGATGATATGCTGGTACATTGCATGGAGCTTTATGTTCTCTGGCGGAAGGGACAGGGGCAACCAGGTCCTTATCGGGATCATGGCTATGGTACTCTATTTCATATCAAACCTCCTCGTGCTTTACGTTTCAAGGATAAGGGAATATTATGCAGATGAGGGCGCGGTAAAACTCGGAAGCTACCCGCACCATCTTGCATCTGCCCTGTACAAACTTGTGTACGGCAGCGCGCGGTTACCAAAGGATTCCCTGAAAAAGGTGGAGGGTATGAAAGCGTTCTTTGCGAGCGACCCATCCCGTGCCAGCTATGAGATAAAGGAACTCTCACAGCTTGACCTTGACATGAGCGGAACGATCGACCAGAATGAACTTATGGCGCTTCGCACAAGACCCATTAAGGTCAGCGGTGCAGACAAGTTCATGGAAATGTGGAGCACCCATCCCAACATGCTCAGGCGCATCCAGCGGCTGTCCTCGCTCAAAGAGGGAGCCGCTCGTTAATTTTTTATTTTTTATTTTTTTTGATGTTTTCTGAAAATCAGCAAATTGTGTCGTTTTGGAGGAGCAATTTTTGGTGTCGGCGACAACCTGATGCTACAAAGGATTTATATATTAACAGATTTAATTGGAGGCCGTCAGTTAGCTTATTGAGTAAGTTATATAGCATGGGATGTATCCCATCTGTTTTTGCTTTTTTAGGTAGATTGATTAAATAACAGAGGTAAAATAAATGAATTTTGAAAGTAGGGGTGGCTTCCGCAGCGGCGGTTTCAGCAGCGGCCCAAGAGAGATGCATAAGGCAACCTGTGCAGACTGTAAAAAGGAAACGGAAGTACCCTTCAAGCCATCTGGCGACAGACCGGTATACTGCAGGGATTGCTACCAGAACCATAAACCAAAAAGATATTAAGTAAAACGTAAAACGGGCGCTGATATAACAATATCGCTGCCCTCAAACTTTTTTTTTCACGTCCCTTTCCGTATCAGGAAGTGGTAATGCTCCCCTTCCTTCCAGAGCTTCAGGAACTGGTGTCCAGCCCTTTTTGCCCAGCGCGGGATATCCTGCACAGCAGCAGGGTCGTCAGTGACCATCTCAAGAACCTGTCCTTTCTCTAAATTTTCCATTTCCTGTGTGGTATTGAAAATGGGTATGGGGCAGAAGAGCCCGATGCAATCAAGGAATCTGTCGGGTTTTGCGTTCTCTTTATCGTTCATTTTGCTACCTTTTTTCCATACTTTTCATAGGATATCGCGTCTTCGATCTTTTTCCTGATAGCTTCTGAAACGTCCATATATTTCCTCAATTAAGCTTGCTTCAGCAGGGATTTAAACATTGTGGTAAAGAGGTTTCAATGAAATTAAAAAATAAAAAAAAATAAGGAAAATATATTAGATTTGGAATCTTAATAAAATAGCCTTATTTTGTCTTTTTTGCCTTTGTTACTTTCTTTGTTTTCTTTGCTTTAATCATTTTTTTTGTAAAATATCTGTGAATAACTGTGGTTAACAAAAAAAACCTTGCCCTTTGTTTCAACTGGAGATTCAATCCAGAGAATTTGAAGGATATTCGGGTTGAATTGAACCTTAAGTGGCCTCCAATCTAATAAAACGATGGAGAAAGGTTTTATTTTCAAAATAAATGTGTTTATATTGTATTTAATGATTATAACCCCAGATAACCTTTATTTCAAGTGAATATTTTATATAGTATAAAAACAATCGTGTTCACACGGCGTTCACAATAAATATTTCACCCAGAAGGAAGCATCGGAGGGGAAGTCCGGATGCGTGCTGTTCGCCCGTGAGGGCGGACAGCGCTCCAATTTTTTGAGGATGTATGAAAATACGGCTCGAACTCGAAGGAAAAAACGCAGGCAGCGTGAGTTACAAGGGACCTGAGTCAGCAGAGATGGCGGCAACGTATCTTAATTCCATTGAAGCTGATGAAGTAGAAGTGCATATAGTAAAAGAAGACGGGACAAAAGCATTCGCCGAATTTTCAGGAGAGTTCTGGAACATGTCAGCTACAAAGTTCATACTATCGGCTGCAAAAAGCAAACCTGAGCCATCCATCTCTTCCAGTATCGAAGAATTACCCCAGGAATCTCTCACACTCAAAGAACGACTTGAGATGTTCCTGCGTTTTGAATACCCAAGGATCTGGTTTACTTCCCTGGATGTAAAAAGGCATTACGAAAGCGTTTATGGAAAGATCAACCTGAGCACTGTATCCACATACCTGGCAAGGATGCACAGGGACAGCATACTGGAGCGAAAGGGAAACCACAACCAGCGAGAATACAGGTTTATAGAAGAAGACAAGAAAATAATGGATATGGAGTATGCTTCCATAAAATAATAAACGGGTTGATGAGCTGACCCCTTCGGGCTCACAGCACCCTTGCAGCAAAAAATATATGCTGTCTTCGCTGTAAATTGCACTCCACGCGCTTTCTTTTCGCACTCCATTTGGAAGAGATGCAGTTGAACCATCTTCCATTCTAACCTTGAATGGTCACGAGGCATTAACGCCCTGGAAGACTTAATCTGGATTTTGTCGATCAGGCTCTTCTGTCAATCTCTTGCTCGCTCATCCTAGCGTGCACCTTATACAGCCGTATAAGATAATATGTATTATTGTTTTATCATGATTAATAGTTTTCGATAACAGACCTGATAAAAAATATGGTAACAATATTTATGATCCAGCATCGCCCTTTTCAAACACAATCATGCCTGTTTTCAGAAGACCCGCCTCATCATCCGTAAGTTTCCTGGACACCGCATTTTCTGCGATTATGGCGCTGTTACCCAGAGGATCCTCGATTATAAGCGTTATCTCATACTCTCCAGCTCTCGTTTTTTCAATATTGGAGAGAAGTTCCAAAGCACACGCGGTCTTATCTTCCTCTCCCCACCGCGTCACCATGCCCAGTATCTCCTCCACCCTTTCAAGCACCCCTTCGATGTTCGAGATAAAGGATTCAGAAGCTGGTCCGGGTTCGATCTCTACCCCGAGTTCAGGTATGCGTATAGTTCCCGAAGTGGAGCGCACTACCCGCGCATCCAGGTCGTCCGTTGACCTGACCTTCATTTCATAATGCACCGGCTCACGCTGGGACAGGATCAGCGTGTCCGTGTACCTGAGCCCGCACTCGCACAGGGAAGTAATGTGCATCACTTCGCCAAAAAAAGGGATATTATCCGGGACCCAGTTCGTTATGAGTTCTTTGTAGCACAGAGGACAGGTACTTCTGGTGATCGTCAACGGGGGAAGAGGTTCTTGATTCACTTTAACTTCTTTCTGTCGATGCGAACGCCGCGCGGCGTCACAATGACCTGGTCTTCCTTTACCAGTGCGATATCGCCATGCACATCGTTTACGACCTGTTTCAGATCTTTTATCGCCCGGTCAAAGAGGAGTTTATCGTGTTTTGCCGGCGATACGTCAATAAATACAACATTTCCTTCATAGACCTGTTTCTTCAATTCAGGCATTATATCAAGCCCGCTAAGTTCGGCCACTCGGACGAACATGTTTGTGGGCTCATCTTTAAAACCCTCTTCGAATTCTGAAAGATCAAGTTCCTCATACTCCTCAGCCTCGGATTTCGGCTTTTTCCCGCGTCCAAAAAGGTTTTCTATGAATTTAACCATGAAATCATCACATGCTCTTTTTAAGGTCTATTTCTATTTATCTATTTCTGTTCAAGCTTCCAGAGTTCATCACCAACATAATGTATGGACTTTACGGCTTTACCTGATTTTCCCGCCATATCAATGCCCGGCATGAGCGCCCTGCCAATAGCCAGCGCTTTCCCGTGAGCCTGCTCCACAACGATAACAAGGTCGCCTTCCTTGATGGCAGGGTCTGCCTCAATGATACCCGGACACATCACGTCAGCGCCGTTGATTATGAACTTCACAGCGCCTGGGTCCACTACAACCCTTCTACGGGATGGAGCAAGTTTAAGCGCGCCCTTTACTGTGGGAAATATTTTGCCTTCTATCTTGAACAGGATCGGCTCACCATCAACGAAAATGAACTCCTGCTCATCCATTTCGACAAGTTCGAGCTTCCTGTCCCTAAATGCTCCAGCGTCCCCGAAAGCCTCTTCAATATCATTGATGAGGGCTTTTTCATCCGTCTTTCTAAGTACATTCCGCGATTTTATCTTCATGTGCCACCAATAGTTTTAAATATTCTCTTGACAACTCAAGTGCACTATTGCGTTAATGGATTAATAAACTTTATCAGGAGCATTATATGGGAAACAGACCCCTCGACATTCTAAACAATGCATTGAATAAATCGGTATTAATAAGGCTGAAAGGCTCAAGAGAGTTCAGAGGCGAACTGCAGGGATACGACATGCATATGAACCTTGTACTTGCAAATGCCGAGGAAATAAAAGAGAACGAATCAAAGAAACTTGGAACAGTAGTCGTTCGCGGAGATAATATCGTATTCATCTCCCCATAATAAAAGGTGATAACAAATGTCAAAAGGAACGCCCTCAATGGGACATCGCCAGCATAAGACACATGTGAAATGCAGAAGATGCGGTAAGGTATCGCTAAATACTCACACAAAGATGTGCGCATCGTGCGGGTTCGGAAAGACCGCACACATGAGATCATATAAATGGCAAGAAAAATGTGGATATTAAGGTGAGAACGATTGCATGAAGAATGCGGCGTTGTAGGTGTTTCTTACATTAATGATGCACCTTGTGCGCTGTCTATCTATTATGCGCTTTATGCTCTTCAACACAGGGGACAGGAATCAGCAGGTATAGCAGTACACGACGGAACACAGGTCATGACCTTGAAAGGTATGGGTCTTGTGCCTGATGTTTTCAACAGGGGAGATATCCAGAAATTAAAAGGCAACGCAGGTATCGGGCATGTCCGCTATTCCACTACCGGAGGTTCAAAAATAGAGAACTGCCAGCCATTCATGGTGAGTTTCAAAAGCGGGACTATTGCTATTGCCCATAACGGGAACCTTGTCAATTCAAAAGAGCTGAGAACTGAACTGGTAAAAGAGGGCAGGATATTCCTCTCTGATTCAGATACCGAGGTCATAGCCCATCTTCTCGTAAAAAAACTCATGTACAGCGAACTTGATGAGGCGGTCAGGGAATTGATGAAGCGCCTTGTGGGTTCTTATTCGCTCGTTATCCTGGTGGACAACACGCTCGTGGCTATCCGGGACCCACTGGGTGTAAAACCATTGTGCCTGGGGCGGATAGATAATGGTTATATGGTGGCATCCGAAAGCGCTGCTGTAGATATCCTGAACGGTGTATTTATCAGGGATATAGCGCCCGGGGAAATGCTGATATTCAAAGACGGCGCCCTGGAGAGCAGGCAGCTCGTCAGGTCAAAGAACTATGCCCACTGCGTTTTTGAATACATCTATTTTGCCCGCCCCGACTCGGTGATAGACGGTGAACTCGTTTACAGCGTAAGGATGCGGATAGGACAGATGCTCTTTACCGAACACCCGGCAAACGCAGATATCGTTTCCCCTGTGCCTGATTCCGGGATCACTGCTGCGATAGGTTTCTCAAAGAGCTCGGGGATAGATTATATGGAAGGGCTGATGAAGAACAGGTACATAGGCAGGACTTTTATCATGCCTGGGCAGGATATGAGAGAAACCGCAGTACGCTTGAAGCTAAATACTATAAAACCGAATATCGAAGGAAAGAACGTCGTGCTCGTGGACGACAGCATAGTGCGCGGGACGACATCGCGGCGCATAATCGACCTGATGCGAAAATCAGGTGCAAGGGAAGTACACATGAGGGTCGCAAGTCCCCCGATAATCTCACCGTGCTATCTGGGTATAGATATGGCAACAAGGGAGGAACTTGTGGCTGCACACAAGGCTGTGAAAGGCGTGGAGGCTTTGATCAACGCTGACTCGCTTGGGTACATAAGTATCGAGGGTCTTGTGAGATCGATCGGAATTCCTAAAGACGACCTGTGCATGGGATGCCTGACCGGGGTTTACCCTGTCGAGATCCCGGGTGAGCAGTGCGCAAGGAGACAGTTGAAACTGTCCGAATTTTGATGGAAAACTAAAAAAGAGAGAACTGATATTAGAATAATGAGGCAAAACAATGGGCATAATAAAAAGTCTGAGGCGGAATTTTACATGGTTTAAAAGTTTTTTCAAGAAGAAGCGAGCAAGAATTGGTATTTATGGTCCTCCAAACGCCGGAAAGACAACGCTGGCAAACAGGATTATCCGTGACTGGACTGGTGATGCCATGGGTTCGGTATCGGTGATACCACATGAGACCCGTAGAGCCAGGAGGCGCGAGGGCGTGACTATCGAATCCAACGGCTCCTCCGTGACGCTGGATATCATCGATACGCCCGGGCTAGCGACTAGAATCGATTTCCATGATTTCATGGCATTCGGGATGTCTGAGGAAGAATCAAAGAGGCGTGCAAAAGAAGCCACTGAAGGTGTTATAGAAGCCGTGAAATGGCTGGACGACCTTGACGGCGTAATACTTGTGATGGACGCAACGGAAGACCCGTACACGCAGGTGAACGTGACCGTGATAGGAAATATGGAAGCGCGAAAGCTCCCGCTTCTTATAGCGGCAAATAAGATCGACCTTCCAACCTCGTCACCTGCCAGGATACACAGCGCTTTCCCGCAGCATCCTCTTGTGCCGATATCAGCCCTTGAAGGGCAGAACATAGACATGCTTTATAAAGAGATTGCAGACCACTTTGGGTGATAATAATGAAAGGAATTCAGTTGGATATGATTTCGGAAGATAAGCTTGATGCAATGACATCAATGGAAAAGGTGCGGTTGATCCTTGATGAAGTGAGGATGGGGAAGATACTTGTACTGGAAAAAGGTCTCACACCGAGCGAACAGAATAAGCTCATTGAACTTACCATGACAGAGATCGCACCTGATGATTTCGCAGGGATAGAGATAGAGAGCTATCCCGTAAAACAGACCGGCACCCTTTTGAGCAGGCTGCTCGGGAAGACAACGCTAAAAACCCGGCTCACGGTCATAGGTCAGGCTGCGCAGTTAAAGACCATAAAAAAGGACAGGGACCTGATAAGCGCCCTTGTATCCCCGTAGACCATGCCTCATAAGTGCACCAGGTGCGAGAACATATTCAGGGACGGAGCAGCCATAATATTGAACGGCTGCCCGAAATGCGGCTGGAATAAGTTCCTATATGTAAGGGATGAAACGACCCGACCTGCCGTACCAGCGGAAAAAGTCGGTGAGACCTCAATTTCCCCGGCCGCTTCTGCATTCATCAGGGAAGTCGATGAACTGCTGGGGAATAAACCGGTGCATCCTGAACCGAAAGGATTTGAAGTGGAAAAGAAAAAAGAAGAGATCGGTGACAGGGTTGAATCTGTCAGGATACTCTCGCCGGGTTCGTACGAATTGAATCTCGATTCAATAATGAAGCGGGATGAGATCGTGATGGCGCTGAAAGAGGACGGCACGTATATCGTCCATCTTCCTTCCGTTTTCCAGAAAAAGAGACATCATGAGCGGTAAACAATATCAGGTGTGGAATATAGAAGCGGGGAGTAAATATAGGATTTGCCTCTGTCCATTTTAACCTGGAGATCATAGATTTTTCCATTGCTGAGTTTAATGACTGCTTTCTCCTCATTCTCAAGAACCATCTCGATTGAGTTATTCCCGGAAAAAATACGGATGACCTTATCATCGTCGAGTTTCATGATTTCTGCATTCTTTACCCAGTTTATTTCGAGATCATCTTTGAGGAATTTTAAGAGTTTGCCGTTATCGCTCCCCGGGACATTGCTCCAGTCGAACAAATAAAGTCTGGAGTATTTTTTTGGGTCTGGTGAATCAGGTGTATAAATAGATAACACTGTTTTTATACTTTCTCCGAACTTGACCGAATCATGTAAATAATACCCTTTATCAAGCCTTGAGATATTCCTTACCCGCAGAACAGCTTTTTCCGGATCCATTTTAATAATATCATAATCGAATTCTGAGAACACGGACCTTATTTTTGGCTCAAGGCTTTTGCTTCCCATAAAAAGTATGAACAGCTTTGGCAGTCCACCCATGTCATAATCCACAGTGAATATGGCATCCGTTTTTTCAAAATTTATGGTGAGTGAAGTGATATCCAGTGACCTCTTATCGGGCGTCCCATCCGAAAACGGGGTCAATGACGCAATGACAAGGAGGAGTAAAATTGTAACTGTTAATGCCGATTTCATTCAGTAAACAATATACAACCGGTAGATATATATTTTTCTGCCGATTCTGCATATATTATTCATGATTTTTCGGCTGCAACAGATATCATATGCCGTATGTAAACACGCCCATCGAATCGCTTTTCCTTTTTTGACCCCACTATCCTGCATGAAAAACCGCCCAGTAATCCATTCAATTCATTTTTATTAAAATAATGGTAGATGATGCCTTTTTTTCTTTTGAAGGTATTGGGTTCAATCTCGCTCCCGCCATACCTCATATCCTCTTCCCCCATGACTTCAAGGAATAGCATGCCATCCCTGCGAAGAAGCCTCCTGAATTCGCTGACTGCAAGCTCCCGCTCTGCTGATAGTAAATGCTGCAGTACCCCGTAGCACCATACGACATCAAACGATGCGTCTGGAAAAGGAAGATGGCAAATATCTGCGGCTAAAAATTTTATATCCAGTTCCCTGCATTCACTCCCTTTTGCTGCCATCTCAAGAGCGTCCGGGGATACATCCACACCAATAACGTCAAACCCGCGCATCTGTAACGGTATTGCGTATTTCCCGCTTCCGCATCCTGCATCCAGCAGGCGCCCCTTGCAGAGTGAGCCCAGGAGGTCAAGGGAATAATGCCCTTTCCATATACTGCTCTTGTATTCGCTTTTCCAGGCTTTGATGTGCTCGGTCATATATTTCTTTCCAATTATCTATGGTTCCTTCTTTTCTTCTTTGTTGACTGGAACTATTATAAAGCATGCAGACCATTCTTTACGTTATGCCGACAGCATTAACGATAGCAGGCGTTGATTCGGGCGGCGGCGCAGGTGTAGCCGCGGATCTAAAGACCTTTGCATCGCTTGGGGTTCATGGGACGTGCGTGATTACCTCAGTAACCGCGCAGAATACAAGAGGTGTGGTGAGCTGCCAGGATATCCCTGTGGATTTCCTCGAAGAGCAGTTCAATGCCGTGGTGAGTGATATCCAGATCAACTGCGTCAAGACCGGTATGCTTTCCTCCCCGGATATTGTCAGAACAGTGGCAGGGTTGTTGAAAGACCAGAGGTTCCCTCTTGTTATCGACCCAGTGATGGCTGCAGAGGCTGGCGGGGAACTTCTGAAGGATGATGCTGTAAGCGTTCTGATCGAGGAACTCATGCCTCTTTCCACGGTGATCACCCCGAACGTGGCTGAAGCAGAGCGGTTGTCGGGCTTGAGGATAATGGACCTTAAGGATGCCAAGAAAGCTGCAAAAAAAATCCATGACATGGGTGCGAATGCTGTCATTGTGACCGGCGGTCATCTTGAGTGTACTGATGTTTTTTTTGACGGCGAATTCACGTATATTGATGGGACGATGGTAAATGGGGGGACTCACGGCTCTGGATGCACGCACTCTGCTGCAATAACGGCAGAACTGGCAAAAGGCACTCCTCTTTTAGAGGCTGCACAGCGCGCCAAGAAATTCGTGGAGCGGGCTATACTCGCAAGCGTGGCGATCGGAACGGGCAGCGCGCCTGTAAACCAGATTGGACCCCTGCTTGCTGATGCGCAACGATATCAGGTATTGCAAAACGTAGAGAAAGCTGTTGAAATTATAGAAAAAAACATGGCGCCTGAACTCATCCCTGAAGTTGGATGCAATATAGCCATGGCGGTCTCTAACGCTTCTTCGACAAGGGACGTGGCTGCTGTCCAGGGAAGGATAGTCAGGCACAGGGGTGCGCCTCATGCCGTGGGCTGCGTGGCTTTCGGAGCGAGCAGTCACATGGCAAGGATAGTGCTGACAGCGGTGAAAGCTGATAGTTCAATGAGAGCAGCCATGAACATCCGGTATTCACGGGAGATGCTTGCCGCATGTGAGAATATCGGGTTGAAGATATCTTCTTTTTCAAGGGAGATTGAGCCCGAGGGTGTGGCTACTATGGAATGGGGCGTTGGTGAGGTTATCAGGATAGAGGGTATTGTCCCTGCTGTGATATATGATACCGGCGGGGTGGGGAAGGAGGCGATGATAAGATTACTGGGGAGGGATGCTGTGGAGGTGGCGGGGAGGGCGGTGGAGATAGCGAGGGAGATTGGGGGATAATTGTTATCAGGTGTTGAGGTGATTGAGTGAACGCATTGCCAGACAATCTTGGTTTATTCAGCCTGCCTGTAGAGTTATTGCAGGCGCAAAGCTCATGCTGCTATAAAATCAACATCATCCCAATGAATATCCTAAAAGAGGCTCTTAGCGATATATCCTCTTAGAGAACTCACCGATCGAGTGGCTTGTGCTCTGGGCTATGGCATCCATCTTTTTATCAAGGTTCTCTTCCACACCCTTGATATTTATCCTTATGGAGCGCTCTTTTGCGTTGATGAGCTCTTCAAGTTTACATACCCTCATATTAAGCAGCAGTATCATGGCTGCAAGAGAACCTGCAAGGATCATAGCTGATAAGACGATTACCGGGTCAGAATCACCAAGTCTGGAGAGCCATTTATTCGTAAGGACTAAAGAAGACAGGGTCATTAAGACTGCAAGACCGACATCTTTTGTTTCCATTTATCCACCTCTGATGTTTGTAATACTTTTGGATATATATAGATTTAGATTTCTGAACTGTCTGTGGACAAAAGATTATGAGAGGCTGGTACAATACGCTGTTAATGGCACGGAAGCTGACCCCCGATGATTTACAAATTCGTGGGAGATTAAAATGCCGCATGTAATGGAACTCTTTGGAAAGACCCGCGTTGTAGTGAAGGATGGAAAGGTTGTTGAGGTCGGGGAGCCCATAGCTGAATGGTGCCCTGTGTTCAGCAAGACAGCAGGCGTGTCCAGGCTCACGGCGCAGGAAGCGAAAAAGAACATGGAATACCGGATTCGCGAACTCGGGATGTTCACGCCGCAAAGGAGGTTCGACCATGGTGTTTTTGTGAATTTCGGGGCAAGTGAGATTATGATGACTGCGCTTCGGCGCGGTCTTCTTGATACAACGGTAACAGTATGCGACGGCGCCGGCACTGTGATATCAGGAAACCCGGAACTCGTCCAGGGCATGGGCGCCCTGATGTCAGGGCTAATAGAGACAGAGCCGATACCTGAGATTATCGCAGGAATAGAGGCGCGCGGGGGTGTGGTGCTCGATAAGGAAAAGGCACGCATAGACCAGGTTGGCGGTCTTACCAAAGCCTGTGAAATGGGTTACAGGAATATTGCGGTCAGCGTGGTGAACCCCGGGGATGCGGGGAAACTTCGCGCCATTGAAAAGGAGCGCGGGATTAACTTGATACTGATAGGGGCGCACATGACAGGCTTAAAAAGTAGGGAGACTGAAGAGTTAATCAGAGCGCTTGACATCGTCACAGGATGCGCCTCAAGGACTTTGCGGGATAAGGTGAAGCCGGTCATCCAGATGGGGACCTCTGTCCCTATGTTCGCCATGACGCAGAAAGGGAAAGAGCTTCTGTGCGAACGCGCCAAAGAGGTCGACTCGCCGCTTCTTGTCAACACCATGAAGCTGCCCGTGCTGCCAGAGCACAGGCAGCCAAAGCCTCTTCTGTAATCTTTTTATACTTGTAATACAATGTAATACATATGAGTGAGATACTGACTTTCAGGAGAGACGTCAGGTGAAGCCATCGCGAGTGCGAAAAAATTGAACCGGGCAGGCTTTGGTGTCATAATCAATTTCTTGGGCGAGCATGTGAGGGATAAAACAGAGGCGCAAAAGAATGTCATGGAGAATTTAAAGCTCCTTGCGGCTCTGGAAAATGAGAAGGTCAACGCATCCATATCCATAAAACTTACGCAGCTCGGGCTTTTGATAGATAAGCGGCATAATACGACTTTTTGACATCTGAAGCGAAGGTATATATTACTTCGGTTCGTTCGCCGACACACTTCGCAGTATCGCTATCCTGTTCATAATGGGGATGGGTTTCGTGCTTTTCGATGAGGATGTGAACATGGAGTTCATAAAGCTCTCAAGCGCACTGACCCAGGGTTTGAGACAAAGTCTGGGTTCAATGAGCGGCTACTCTTCAAAAGTGCCTGAAGGAGGGCTTATCGGGGGCTTTTTCCTCGGAATGTCGCTGGGCATCATCTGGATCCCCTGCGTGGGACCCATACTTGGCGCGGTGCTTGCTTATGTGGCGTCTGTGGGCAATGTCCCATACGGCGCATGGATGCTGTTCGTCTACTCGGTTGGAATGAGCCTTCCCATACTGACAATAGCCTATTACGGCAAGAAAGTCGCTGGCAGATACAATTGGTTCGTGAGGCATGGTCATGCACTCAAGAAACTCTCAGGGCTTGTGCTTATAGTGATAGGGGTAATACTGCTCTTCAATATAGATAAGCTTATGATCAGATGGTAATCTCCCTATTTCCCGACCACGTTTTACGGGTTATAAGTATTTCAAATAGTTTCATAACAAAGAAGATCAAGGGAAGGTCGAGAGGATATTGAGACAGGAGTTTCCCCATCTGAGGGAATGGTGTAAGGACCATCTCTGGGCTCCCGGCTGCTACCACGGCTCTGTCGGGCAGGGATGGGATGTAGTGCAGAAGTACATTTCCTCACAGAATTGTGCTTCGGATGAGAAAGGCTTATAGGCAAAAAACGCTATCAAGCCCTGTACCTTAAGTACGGGGTATAGTGACTGCGTGCCTTGAAGCGCAAGAGAGAAAGCCAGAATAACAGGACATCTGAAAAAAACCACTGGAAAAACGCAAACGAGCAGCATAGTTTGTGCTGAAAAAATGGACGGCATATACGTTCTTCTTTCTTCAGATCTGAATATTTCCAATGAGGGATTTAATGCAATAATTTGCCTACCGCTTTGAGCTTCCTGTACTTATCCTCAAATGCTCCAAGGCACGTGCCGCAGCAAAAGAAATAGTCCCTCTCGTCCATCTTCTTCCTGACCGCACCCTCTGTCACCTTCTTGTCGCAGTAAGCGCAGGTTATCGTGATACTGGAAGATGCGCTGCATGTCCCCGGAAACCCTTGATACAATGGCAGCCTCAGAGTCCGAGGTCACGAACAGTTCCCTGACCTCCTCGAGTTTTAATAGCTCTTCGCACAACCTGTTCACAGCGTTATGCCTGACATTCACCAGCAGTACGGCCTCACTGATACCAAGCTTTCCATGATCGATATCCAGCGTGAATTTCCGTATCACGCCAAGCTCAACAAGCCTGTCCATCCCGCTCTTTACCGTGGGCACGCTTGTCAGGCACTGCTTTGCTACCTCCTGGAACGACTTCATGCTGTCGGAAAGGAGGTGCGTCAGTATCTTTATGTCAAGGTTATCCAGTTCCAGCACATCTAATCGCCTCTGGATTTTGATTTCACGAGCATTATAAGGATGATCCCGATAGCGAAGAGCATGATGCCTATCCATGCAAGATTAATCGCAGGGACTATCTTGAGCGTGAGAGGGATTGCGCCTCCGCCTGTTCCCTGGAATATGACATATACGTCGCCTGCAAGGAGACCCAGAGAGGGGTAAACCATAGGGAACGTCCCGCTCCCTCCTTTGCCTTCAAGGTATTCCGCGGTCCCGGTTGCGATCTTGTTATTCCCCTTGTAGACCTCGAGCCTGACGCTCTGGACATTGTATCTACCTGAAGCTGACACCTCGCCGACTTCATCAGGGCGCGAGAATATTACGATGTCGAATGTTCTGTTGATGGAAGAACTCTTGAACTCTGCCATCAGGAAACCTTTTACAGATAAAGTGATTCCTTCTGGAATGGATATGGGTTCAGCAGCCTGTGTTGCAGCCCAGATGCTGCCCGTGCCGTCATCGAGTTTCAAATATGCAGTATATGTGATGGGGGGGGTATCTGTCTGAGTATTTATTACCTCAGTTACTTTGCCGCTTACCTGGATATTACCAGTGGCAAACCCGGCAGGATTGGAAAGTATATCTGAGATCTTCGTTCCGCCTGCGCAACTGTTCTCTGTCAGGCTGCGAGATGATAGCTCAATTACCCGTATTCCGTAGTCATTCCCCACGTCAAAGAGCTGTCCCTGTGCCGCAATCGGTATATTTATCCTGTCAATGTTTGTTGTCCTGGTCGAACTGACCACAGCGCCAATGAGTATCAGCACCACAGCGATATGCACCATGACAATGCCTATGCCCTTGATCTTCACACGCAGGTTGGTAGCGCGCATGTATCCATTAAGATACTCGATCACAGAGGCAGCAGCGTAGATCAAAGGAGGGAAAATCGACAATAATGAGATGCTGCCAATGAGTTTGTATATTCCCGGCTCGCGTACCCAGAATGGGCTGTTGTGGTCGAGCACGTAGAAATTATCAGTCCGCGGCAGCATTGTCAATATAGTAAGCGCCATCACGATGAATAGCATCTTTTTCTGTTTTTCCTTTAGTGTTTCCTTATAGTTCAGGCAGAACCCGAGAGCAAGTAGCAGTATCAGCGTGAAAGGATAGCTCCATGCATTGAAAAAGTTCTTGGTATCTGACGCCACGTTGACCTTCACGTTCTGAGTGAGCTGGATAAATACGGGAAAGCTGATGCCCCAGAAGGATACGAAAGCCAGGACAACGAATAAGAGCAGGGTAATGTAGAAGATGTTTGTCTTGTTCCAGAAGCCCCTGTCTTCTTCCGCGTTTTCTGTCTCTTCAAAGTACCGCTTCATTCCAAGGGCAAGTGATAATACCGTGGTTACCAGGAGAGATATGATAAGCAGCGTGCCTGTGGACGTCTCGCCAAAAGCGTGCACAGAGTTGAAAAGACCGCTGCGCACCACTATGGCTGCATAAATGACAAGGATGAAAGAGACCGCTGCAAGCATGGGTGCAGCTATCGAAAAGGTTTTCTTGTTTTTCCTGTGAAGCGCTGCCGCATGGAGAAAGCCGGTGAGCGTGAGCCACGGGATGAGAGACGCGGTCTCCACAGGGTCCCATGCCCAGAACCCGCCCCAGCCCAGCACGACATACGCCCAGACGCCGCCCACGGCGATGCCCATCCCAAGGAACAGCCAGGTAAAGCGTGCCCACTGCCTGCCAAGCTCTTCCCAGCCATCCTCTTTTGTGAGAAGATAAACTATGGCAGCGGCAAATGGTATTGTCATGGCTCCATAGCCGATGAACATAAGAGGCGGATGCACTATCATCCAGAAGTTAACAAGCAGCGCGTTCAGCCCGTTGCCTTCTGCAGGGACAAAGTTGGCAGGTAAATCCCCACTCGCGATTAAATCAATAATGTCAGGTAATTCGTATATTGATTTAAAAGGGGTCTGAATAAGCGTGAGCACTATGAAATAAATCCCTATGACAAGCGTTATTATCTGCGTCCTTCTTGCAAGCGGCGTTGAATGTTTTGTAGTTACCGCAAGCCACGCTGCAGAGAGGAATATAATCCATACCCACAGGAGGTACGTTCCAGGCTGACCCGCCCATGTACCTGTTAACTTGTATACCACAGGCAGATCGGTGCTCGAGTACTGCCAGACGTACTCGTATGTGAAGTCGCTCACCACGAAATAATAGGTGAGGAGCAGGTAGGCGAACGTGAGAATGCCAGCAGACAAAAGGATAGCGGGCGTAACAAGCTTTGTAAAAATCTCGCCCCTTTTAAATTCTTTCAACAACAATCCAAGAAGCGCGGCTGCGCTTACCACAATGCTGGCATAGAGCATTGCGTTTCCTGAAGTAAGCATATTAATTGCTCCTGACTTGGTCTCTTACCCGCGTAACAACAGGAAGGAATGTCCCGGCATCCACCGCACCTGCAATCCTGTCTATCACATTCCCCTTTCCATCGAGGAAAAGTATGTACGGGGGGTAGCTCACACCGTATCTGCCCGATACGTCCCTGTCGACATCAAGGTCCATTGCTACGAGTACATAATCATTTTCAAGGATTTTGTTTATCTGCGGGTTCCCGAGCGTGTCTGACTGGAATTTTGCGCAGTACTGGCACCATATTGCCCAGAAATACACCACAACAGGTTTATTTTCCTGTGAAGCCACTTCGAAACCTTTCTCAAGACCTGAAGCAGAGTGGTACCATTTGAGGTCAGCGATATATGTATAGTTTTCATCGCTCAGCCTGAAATCCGAAAGGGAGATGTTGTATGTACCGATGGCAATGGCAAGGATCATTATCAGCACAAATATTGTGGTCAGTTTCTTGGTTTTCATATGTAGGTTCATTACTGGTTTGGCATATATAAGGTTATATGATTTTTTTAGTACACAGGGAAATAGGGCAATAACGCTGCCTGGATGATCTTATCTATTCCGAAAAGCATCATCAGCCCGACCAGTATCAAAATGAGTCCTGAAAGCCTCTTAAAGAAATGCCCTCTCTGCACGAACCATTTGACGCGTCCTGATATGCTCTTCCCTGAATACGCTATGATGAGCATTGGAATGGAGACGCCAATCGAATATACGATAAGAAGAAGAGCACTATATAAGAGGTCAGCGCCACCAGAGCTCAATTGCACGTATGCGAACACTGCTCCGAGGATGGGTCCCACGCAGGGGATCCAGAGTACTCCCAGGGACATTCCAAGGAAAAGACCGCTGAGAAGCCCTCCGCTGGGAGCTTTTGAGGTAAGTTTTCCAGGGAATGACATCCGCTCCCGCGCAGAGTTCACCACCGAGCTTGAAATATTTACGAATACCTGGTTCACATCATCGTCAAAAAGGATCGCTCCCATCGCTATGATGAAAAATATCGAGAACCAGCGCAGGTACTCGGCGAAAAAAACAAAAGAGGCTACAGCATTGATGAGAATGCCTATCAGCGTAAAAGTTATGGACATACCCGTAACAATAGCCAGGGGTCTGAGTCTGCTTCCTACGGAACCTGACAGCACCGCGGGCAATATGGGAAGAATGCAGGGCGTTATCACTGTGGCAAGTCCTGCTATAAAGACCAGGAATACTGACGGCGCTGCTGGCATTAATAAGTGTCCTTATATCTCAATTTCTTAGCTGTCTGTTCAGGTTTCATTTTTCAGTCCTCTTGTTAAAAGTGCTATCTCGTTAATGGTGTTAAGGAACGTCTGGTTGTCAACATATCCAGGCAGCCTTTTTATCTCTGTGCCGTTCGCGTAAAGAAACAGTTCATGGGGAGTACCGCGCACCACGAAAAATCTTGTAATGTTCTTCTGTTTGTATACGTCGATAGAAACTATCGTAAAGTTATCTGAGAGTATCCCAACAATGCTTTTGTTCGTAAAAGACTCCTCTTCGAACTTCTTGCACCAGCCGCATGAATCTGACTGGAAATATATGAATACAGGTTCGCCCGTTGTGTTGGCTGCATCCAGGGCGACCGTCAGGTTGGTGTAGAATTTCAGGTCTTTTAACGTCAACTTCCCGGAGTCGGGGTTCAAAGTGTCAAGACATCCAGAAAACGGTACGATAAGGAGAAGTAATACCGGTATCCATCTCTTAAGGGTCATTGACTTTACGATAGATGTAAAGTAATATAAGGATTGCGGTAAAAGCGCAGGGTTAAAAAAAGAACTGAATTGATATGAACCCTAACCTTTCTTTATCCTCGCAACGGCAAGCATTATGTCATCGTCTTTGACCGTGGTCCTTCCTGCGTGTTTTGCCAGGGTTATGGCTTCACGGGAAACCTCAATTCCATAATCCTCAAGAACTCTTGCAAGTTCGATGCCTGCTCCTTCGCTCACTCTATCTGCTCCCGCTTTTCTGATTATGCGCTCGACCGGCGCAAGTGGAAGAACGGGTGGTACCTGTTGTGTCATTTATTTTCACCTCTTAATTAAAATCTACGATTGTCTATATTAGAAAATAAAAGTATATATAATTTTTCCGCCTGAATAAACAGTTATAAATCAAAGATATCCCTCTTTTCACATGATAATCAAATAACAAAGGAGGAGGCACGAAACTTGATAATTAAACATCCTGAAAGAATTCGAACGGATAAAGGGGGAACACGTTCCCGGGGTCGTAACTGGAGAAGCTAAAGGCTACCATGGTGGCTTCGTTCAACGATGTATATGGTATGTGCCTTGAGGAGAATTGCAGCATGGGCGCTTGCAGCTATAAAATCGCGCACGAGCTTTGCGCCAAGAAGAGCAGTTCCACCGGAGTCATACTGCGGCGCTATTTCGACAAGGTCAAAACCAACTATTTGAGGCGCCAGACATGAGATCACTTCCCTGACATCGCGCGGCGTCAATCCATATGGTTCAGGTGTCCCGAGCGCAGGGGCATAAGCAGGGTCGATGGCGTCCATATCCACAGAAAGGTAAATCGGACCCCTTATCTCTTTTAGAATATCATCGATTACGCTTTCGATTCCCTTTGAAAAGACATCCTCAGCAGAAAACACTTTGATATTATTCTCATTGACATATTCGTATTCCTCACGATTTCCACTCCTGATTCCAACTGATGCATATTTTTGGGTAACATCCTCGATTATGTGCCTTGAGATGCATGCATGGCTGTTTCGTTCTTCTCTATATTCCTCTCTCATGTCCATATGCGCGTCAAGTACAACGAAACCAATGTCAGGATATTTCTTTTTGCATGCATTTACAAAAGGGAACGTCAGGGAATGTTCCCCGCCCAGCATTATTGGGATCTTTCCGTCCATAACATATTTTTCAGCGTGAACCGATATTAATTCAAGCGTCTCATCTATGGTTGCAGCTACCTCAATATCGCCCGCATCATGGATATGGACATCTGCAAGGTCGATATCGAAAAACCTGCTGTAGGTTTCAAAAGTATAGGAGGCAGCTCTCATCTCCTGTGGGGCGAGCCTGCTTCCCTGCCTGAAGCTTGAGGTTCCATCAAATGGCACCCCGCAAATCACATATCGGGCTTTTTTATAATCAGAGTCAGCATCTGAAAAAAGAATATTCTGCATCTACACACGCATGTCTATCTTCATTTTTCCCATCGAAATAAGATAGGAAATTTCTTTACCTGCCACAATTTTTCCTTTCAGTTCTTCAGGGATCTTGAGTTCCAGCGTGGAATAGTCAGCATTGTCCATTATCTGGACAACGTCGCCAGAGACAGAGAGGACCTGCCCGTTTTTCCTGTCAACGATGGGGACATAGATCTTCTCAGTCACCGGGGCAATGATCGATCGTTTTGTGCCGTCAAAAATGCCAATAGCATCGATCCTGGATTTTGCTGAGCCGTGCTTCCCTGTTTTTGAGTGCGTCATACTCTTGATGACGCAGGGTTCATTTTCTATGAGAACATACCTTCCTTCTTTTAATGAGCGTACTTCAACTTGTTCCTTCATTGTAATTCTCCTGCCTTCAAGATACCTTCTAATATAATAAATATGTGGGTACTATCACTGACGTCCTGAAGCACGCCGTATAGACCTCAAATATCCAGTACGACCCTGGCGGTCCAGTTATCTCCTGTTTTTCTAACCTCGAGCTTATGATAGGTCACGGCCTTCACATCAGACCTGAGGCTGTGCTTTTCCCGGTCTATCTTCTCACCTTTTGCCGCGGCTTTCAATACGTATACATCCTTCTTCCTGATGCTTACATCAAATTCGCAAAAAATGAGAGATTCGGAATCCTTAAGGAATACAAGCTCAGAGAGCCAGTCGATGAGCAGCCCGTCCACATCCTCATTTTCAAGCACGATTTCGCGGGTCAAACGCGGCTTCACCGTTTTCGTGTCAGCCATGACCTCAAAGGCAGCAGTCGCAGCGTCCCTGAAGAGTTCTTCCAGCGTGCTGCCCGAAGCTTCAAAAGCAGCGTCAGCGCATGCTAGATCTTCGAGATATCGATAGGGCATATAAATACCCTATATACCCGGTCACTATTTAGCTTTAATGCGTTTTTGCCGGCAAGAGAGAAGAACAGCTAATAACTGCTCTTTTTTTGCCTCCAGCTTCATAAAATTTTTTAGGAGCAATAGTGAGGGGTGCAATCCATCGAAAAAATTTATATACTTGGATGATAATTATTATCATAACAAAACGGGTCTAAAAACGGGGTGAATATTATGGTAAAGAAAGATAAAGGCAAAGAGAAAATTGATGCCGATGAACAGTCGAAGTTATACAATTTCAAGGAATTATCCCTGAAACTTGGCGAGCTCCCTGAATACAAGTGAGGGCTCTATGAACCAGTCACGGGTCGCAAACGAATTCAGTTCAATGCAGAATTACGCAATGGATAATACCACCAAGTTCACAAAAATCCTTGATCAGTTCATGAAACCCCCGGATTTCTCTGTCGGGACATCGCCCCACAGTATAGCTTACAGCGAAGACAGGATGAAGCTTCTCCATTATGAACCAACCGCCGGGACGCAGTATCCCGTCCCCGTGCTCATAGTGTATGCGCTTGTGAACCGGTATTACATCCTTGACCTGCAGCCCGATAAAAGCATAATAAAGTATCTTCTTGATCAGGGTTTTGACGTATATGCCATTGACTGGGGATATCCGAGCGGCATGGACAGATATCTCACACTGGACGATTACGTGAACGGGTATCTGAATAATGCAGTGGATCATATCAGGAAAATTTCCGGGTTGGATAAGATCACGCTTATGGGCGTGTGCCAGGGCGGGACATTTTCTCTCATGTATGCGGCGTTACACCCCGAAAAAGTGAAAAATCTCATCACGTTCGTGGCTCCCCTGAACTTTGATACTGATAAAGCGCTTCTAAACATCTGGGCAAAGAAAATAGATGTGGATAAGATAGTAGACTTCTATGGGATAGTCCCGGGGGATTTCCTGAACTCCGGATTCCTGCTCCTTGACCCGTTCAGGCTCATGATAGACAAGTATGTGGGTCTTTTTGACAGGATGCAGTGCGAGCCCGACGATAAAGCCTGCTCACTTCGCAATGAGGAGACCTTGAAAAATTTTATGAGAATGGAAAAATGGATATTCGATAGTCCGGGGCAGGCTGGCGAGGCGTTCCGGCAGTTCATCAAGGACTGCTACCAGAAAAATCTCCTTATCCAGAACAGGATGGAGATCGGTGGAAAGAGAATAGATCTTAAAAACGTGACCATGCCCCTGCTCAACGTCATGGCGCAGTTCGATCATCTTGTGCCTAACGATGCAAGCCGTCCAATAACAGATGCGGTAGCCAGTACTGAAAAGGAGACACTGGTTTTTCCGACAGGACATATTGGCATGTTCGTGGGCTCCAAATCCCAGGGCGAGGTGTGTCCGAGGATCGCCATGTGGTTAAAGACCAGGTCGCTTCTTGAAAGCGCAGGGAGACCGGGTGAAATTAAAAAGAATTCTAAATCTTTATTCGATAAACCTGTAAATGAATAACGGCGTAACATACGATTCAACCAGGGCAGCCAGTAAAAGCAGGGGAGCTATTATTTTAATATAAAAAATAACACCCTGTTTTAATTCGTGTAATAGTTCATGCATCGTTTTCTGATGTCTCATTGATAAGTATGCAATATGCCCCAGCCGAAAGCCGATACCCACACTCATAAGTACCATGGGAAGTTCAATGATTCCATGAGGAAGGATCGCAGCAAGTACAAAAAAAGCGCCATGCTTCTTAAAAAAAAATTCTACCAGTATGCCAAGAACAGCCCCGTTGATCGCTGCAAAAGCAAATGGTACTATCCCGAACCCTAAACCCATCAGAAGAGCAATAAAGCTGTTGCGTACATTGTTCTTGAATATTTCAAGCATCCTTCCAAAAGGCTCAAGTGAGGCAATTCCGCCATAAGCTTCTTTCAATAACCCGAGCAAATTTTCGGATGCTTCAGGATTTTTTGCAGATATTAATACGCCGGCAACAAATGAAAAGATGAAAATACCAGCTGAAGCAAAGAAGTATTTTCTTGAAGAATAGATATAATCGAGGTCATTTTGCACGCTATACCCCCATCATAATACGCAGAGTGTTCCTTACAGCAGGCGATAGACCCAGTACTATTATCACAAGTATAACAAGTTTCATGAGCGGAATGAGTTTTCTATCCTTATCGTTATCGAACTGACTGTCAAGCATATAAAATACGGGTATGAATACAAGGAGTTTCAGCGGATACATCACAAGTGCCGGGTGGTCTGTATAATTCCTCGCCAGGTCTATGAAAAACGTCGGAACAACATGCTTTTCATAATAACCCATCCAGTCCATCCCGACATACGTGGAGGAAGCGTCCAGCAAATGGGTGAACAGGATGGAGATATTGAGCCTGTCGGTGAGAAGCGAAAAATTGAGCCAACGGGAGATAAGATAGACTGTCCCCGTTGAGAGGATGCCCAGAGTGAGTATTGCAACTGCAGGTATGAAATTCTTAACTTCCCCCACAACAAGGAGAGCTGCGATATTTACGAATGTCCATGCTATCCCTGCGGCGCAGAAAAAGCCATGATAATCTTTTATTATCCCTTTTCTCGTAAGGGCGACAGCAAGTGAAAGAATGGATATCGTTACAGCAAATACGACAAAATAAATGAAAGGCGTAACGAAAAGATACTGCAGCGGCGGCAAGAATAAACCTGAATCCTCAAGCACCCGCAGCGACGAGCCTGCAAGGATGTAAGGTGTGACCGCGATCATGAAACGGGTGTCTATCTCAACTTTGAGTTTTACAAGAAGCTTTAAAACGCAAAATAGACTTATTCCCAGCAAGATCGCGTAAGTCACAGTGTCCACGGGATTGTAGGACGCGTCATTGACTATGCCGCTTATGTAATACTTATATATATACTGCCATAAAGTATCTATTATATTCATAGCGAGACCTTATGAAATCCAGAGAAAATCATAAGAATAAGTGGATGGAGCTTCCGAGAATCGTAGATGTTGGTCATGGGGTAATTCATGACACTGGTAAGGTATGTAAAGACCTTAAACTTAATGGGAATGGATTGATAGTTGCGGGAAGCTCAACCCTGCGGGCAGCGGGAAAGACTGCTGCATCTTCCCTGGAAGACGCGGGTTATTATATGGACACGGTTGTTGTAAAGACGCCCACGCTTGAGGAGGTCGCAAAAGTTGAGAACAAAGCTTGCGAGGTAAAAGCTTCTTTCCTGCTCGGGGTAGGGGGTGGGAAGTCAATAGACATAGCCAAGCTTGCATCCATGCACCTTGACCTGCCATTCATAAGCATCCCCACGGCTGCGTCGCACGACGGCATCGTTTCCTCCCGCGCTTCGATCATAAAAGAAGGGAGGGCGGTCTCTGAAGCCGCGCATACGCCGCTTGCTGTTGTGGCTGATACCGCGATCATAGTAAAAGCGCCGCACAGGCTCCTTGCAGCAGGATGCGGCGATATTATTTCAAATTATACGGCAGTGCGGGACTGGGACATGGCGCACAGGCTGCGCGGCGAGCCTTTCAGCGAATATGCTTCAATAATATCAAAAATGACAGCAAAAATGTTAATTGAATCAGCGGATACCATAAAACCGGGTATCGAGGAATCTGCATGGGTGGTGATGAAAGCGCTTGTTGCAAGCGGTGTTGCCATGAGCATCGCAGGTTCTTCCCGCCCTGCAAGCGGCTCTGAGCACAAGTTCAGCCATGCGCTGGATGAGATCGCGCCAAAGCCTGCCCTGCACGGTGAGCAGTGCGGCGTGGGGACAATAATGATGATGTACCTGCATGGAGGCAACTGGCAGGAAGTCAGGAACGCCCTGAAGATTATCGGCGCACCTACAAATGCCTCTGAGCTGGGTATAAAGGAAGAATATATTATCAAAGCACTCCTTCATGCCCACGAAATCCGCCCTGAGAGGTACACGATACTCGGGACAGGGCTTACTCAAGAAGCGGCAGAGAACGTCGCCAGGATCACTAAAGTGATTTGATAATAATAAGAATAAACAGGTGAAGCAAATGGAAGAATCGGATACAATAATAACATTAATTGGAACAAAACTTGCAAAAGTAGGGAACGAGTTCAATTTTAAAGGCGGTGCTAAGGAGTGCGAGCCGTGCAGGTTAAATAAAACCTGCCTTGGTCTTAACATAGGAAGCAGATACAGGATAACCGCCCTGCGCAACGGGGGAAAGCTTGATTGTTTTGTACATGACTCAGGCGTCTGCGCTGTTGAAGTCATTGAACAGCCAGTTGAGATAAGCGTTGAATCAAGGAAAGCCATCAAGGGCTCGTCAATAGTTTATGAACCTTCCTCCTGCAATATTGCAGGTTGCGTAAATTATATTACGTGCCGCCCATCTGGGCTCAGGCGGGGGGATAAGTTCACTGTTGTAAAAGTGAGTGGAGATATTTCAGGTTCATGCGAGAAGGGTTATTCATTAAAAGTCGCTGAGGTGAAAAGGACAACGTGAAGCAGGATAAGGCATGCAGGTTCGATATTCGTGGGAAATTACGCGCCCGTATCAGCAGGGGACTATGCTTCCGGCACTGACCACGTGCTCCCCACAGCATGATATGCGCGGGTGTTCTCTGGTCTGAATACAGACCATTTCGTGACAAAATCAAGCCTTAGAAAGATCGAAAAAATTTTAAACATCTGATCTGTTTATCCTCTCTGAGACTTCGAAAACCACTTTCTCCCTGTTCTCCGGCGTCACCGTATAAACCAGAAACTCTCTCCGTATCCTCTGTGCAACAGGATGGCCGGACTTCTGGTGCAGCACAACGAGCATGCTCTTATCAGAGTCAAGAGCCTCCTCGACAGCCACAATGAATTCAGGTGATTTGAATTCCATCGGCGCTATTTCATCTATCACTATCAGATCTTTGCTCATGGCATTCTTTATTGCAGCCACCCCGACGCTATTCAAATCCTCAAGATTGACATGGTAACTTCCTACGCACGGTCCTGCGCCATGCCTGTGAGCGAGTATTCCCTGCTTTCCAGTGGCGATATCCAGTATTTCAAATCCCACGCGTTCGCCTTTTTCCCTGATATCGGCGCTCGTCATGCCGCCGTAAGTGCATGTGAGCTGCTTTAACACATTGCAGCAGACCGTGGACTTTCCTGTGCCGGGACTTCCTGTGATTGCGATACGAAGCAAGAAATTTCCTCTATAAGAACCGAATCATCTTCAAATATATTTCGTTGTACTGGCATAAGTACTCTCCATACGAATTATATAGTTCCTGCAACATCATAGAATGTGGGTGCATAGTTAGTAAGGATATTGGACAATATAATACCTGTGGACATTTATGTGTTTATTGTTATGCGAACTACTCGGAAAATGCAGTTCGTAAGAATCTTAATGGACAACAAACAGATACAGGTGAATCTATTTTAGGTGACTAAAACATCTGGGCAAAGCAATTATTATGATCTTATGCAATATTGCTATTTTTCATTCCAAGTTGTTCCTCTTAGTATCTTGAACATATTTAAGGCAAATTCCTCCGATTTTGCCTCACATGAAAGGCAAAAATCAGAAGTTTGAAATAAAATTTAAATCCACAATACATTTAAATACATCTCAAATCCATTTACAATCATGGGCACGATAACAGTAAACATCAAAGACGAAGTGGAAAAAGAATTCCGAAAACTCGTCCGCAGCGTCCACGGCACCAGAAAGGGCGAACTTGGAAAAGCCCTGACCGAGGCGATGCAGAAATGGGTCTATGAAAAGAAGCAGGAAAAGATTGCACAGGAAGCGCTGAATATCCTGGAACTGAAATTCAATTTCGGCAGGAGATTATACAGGGACAGGGACGAACTCCATGAAAGATGAACTCGCCCTGATAGATTCAAACATTCTCAGCTATGTTTTTGATGAAAGCGAACCCGAAAAACGAAAGATATGCTCCGACCTTGCAGCTGATTGCTGGAAAAGGAAGCGCGAATTTGCTGTTTCTGTCCAGAACCTGTCGGAATTCTATGTTGTTGTGACAAAAAAGATATCAAATCCGATACCTGCAAAGATAGCAAAGGACTTTATTGAACATATAATCGATTTCCAGAGCTGGCATGTCATAAATTATGATGCTCAGACAATAAGATCAGCTATTGCTATCAGTACAAAACATGGGATCCACTACTGGGATGCATTGCTGGCAGCGACTATGAGAGAAAATAACATTTTCTCGATCTATACTGAAAACGAAAACGACTTTAAGAAAATTCCGTGGATAAAGATAATCGATCCTTTCAAAAACATCTTTGAATAAACACGATGCGTTGCCATTAATCTGCGTTTATCTGCGTTTATCTGCGGTTTTGTTTCTCAAAGATATTGCGGTTATTTCTTAACTTCACTATTGACTTAAGGATGAAATCATGGATACCAAAAATTCTACGCATAAAATCTATGCATATAAAGAAACCTATAAACCTGTTAAGTCGAATCTAATCATCATGAACTTCCAGATACTCGACGCTGACTACACCTACAGCGACGGCAAACCCGTGGTCAGGCTATATGGAAGGGATGGATCGGGGAACAGCGTCTGCTGCTCAGTTCCGGATTTCGAACCATATTTTTATGCAAAGGCGCCCCCTGAGAGCGCGGATATTTTAAAGGAACGCTTCAAGGAGCATATAAAACGAATAGAAGTTGCCAGGCGGTTTGAGCCCATCGGGTATTTCAGGAACACGGTCGGCATGCTTAAGATCATTCTTTACGACCCAAAGGGCGTACCAGCAATTCGCGACGATGTAAAAAAGATGGTGGACGATGTTTATGAAACAGACATCCTTTTCAGGAACAGGTACATGGTGGACAGCGGTCTTGGAGGGATGGGATGGGCAGCAGCAGAACCTGAAGGGAATTCGAATGATACCGATATCAAGAGCAGCATCAGGATAACATCAAGAAAAGTGGAACCCATAGATATCCTGAAAAATGCGCCCTTCCGGAACCTCGCCTTCGATATCGAGTGCCTCCCCCTACACGGCGCCATGCCCGCGCCGGAAAACTCACCTATCGTCCTTATAAGTCTTGCTTTTGCGCCGGAATTCGAAGGCAAAAAGACGCTTGTGCTTGTGGGAAAACAAACCAGCATGAGTGGCGACATCGAGAGCTGCAGCAGCGAAGAGGCGATGCTGCGGCGGTTTTTTGATATCATCAGGGAATACGACCCCGACATCCTGCTTGGATATAACACAAACAGTTTTGACATTCCATACATCGTGGACAGGATAAAGGTTCTCAATAAGAAGGGGGCAAAGATAGAGCCGCTTGCAGGAAGGGACGGAAAAACGCTATATTACAGGAAAATCGGCAACATTACGCGGGTAAGCGTGATGGGGCGCATCGCTGTCGATGTCCTGCCGCTTTTGCGCCGTGAATTCTCACTCAAACAATACACGCTCAGGAATGCTGCAAAGGAACTGCTCGGACTTCCGAAACTTGACGTACCTTTCCTTGAGATGGAAGCATACTGGAATGATAACGGTGAGAAGTTTTCAAAATTCGTTGAATATTCAAGGCGCGACTCCGAGCTTGCTCTTGCGTTCCTTTTGAAGCTGCGGCTTATCGACAAATACATAGCTCTTGCCCGGGTGAGCGGGACGCTGCTCCAGGATATCCTCGACGGCGGGCAGACCCAGATGGTCGAGAACCTCATCCTTCGTGAGTACATGAAGCACGACCGCGTACTGCCGGCGCGTCCCACTGGCGAGATGTCGGATGAGCGATTTGACGAAGGAGAGGGACTGGCTGGCGCCGAGGTGCTTCCGCCAAAGAAGGGGCTTCTTGAGAATATCGTGATACTCGACTACAAATCGCTTTACCCGACAATAATGATGGCGCACAACCTGTGCTATACAACAGAAGTGGTAGGCGAGAGACCTGATGATGTGGTCGTTGCTCCAACAGGCGGTGTTTTTGTCTCACAGGATGTAGTAAAAGGAATTGTGCCATCCATACTTGAAGAACTCCTGAACCGCAGGCAGGCTGCGCGCGCAAAAATGAAGACATCGAACGAGGAAGAGCGGAGGGTGCTTGATGCCACGCAGCTTGCGCTCAAGATACTTCTTAACAGCTTCTACGGCTATTCTGGATATGCAAGGGCGCGCCTTTACAGTTTGACCCTTGCGAGCGCTGTAACGAGCTTCGGGCGGGAGAATATCCTGCGCACCAAAAAGCTGATCGAGGAAGATATAAAGGAAATAATCCTGAAGGACGGGAGAGCATTTAAAAGGGATGAAGCTGTGGGGAAGCACATTGGTCTATCTGTAGTATATGGGGATACAGACAGCGTTTTTGTGCATCTTCTTGATAAAGAACTCACTTTTGATGAGGCTCAGCTTGTGGGTACGGGCATCGCCAATACCGTAACTGAGTCTCTTGTCAGTCCCATGGAACTTGTTTTTGACTCATTTGCCAGGCGCGCCATATTCATAGCCAAAAAACGGTATGCTCTCCTTATTTGGGAGAAAACGGCGCAGGGCATGAAGGAAAAGATAAAAGTAAAAGGCATGGAAACAGTCCGACGCGACTGGTGCGAACTCACCATGAAGACCGTTGAAAGAGTGCTTGAGCTTGTGCTGAAGGAAGCTAAGGTGGATGAAGCGGTCGAACTTGTGAAGGATACCATAAATCGCATAAGGTCGATGGAGGCAGGTAAAGACAGCGAGCTGTTTGAAGACCTGATACTGACAAGGCAGTATACAAAAAAAGCTGAGAGCTACAAGAACAGGCAGCCGCATATCACCGTTGTGGATAAATTAAAAAGCCGCGGAATAATCGCAAACGTGGGCGACAGGATACCTTTTGTCATACTCGCAGGGAAAGGGTTATTCGTGGAAAGGGCGGAAGACCCTGAATACGCAAAAGAGAAAAACCTGCCTCTGGATGTAGATTATTATGTCAATAAGCAGATACTCCCACCAGTTGAGCGCATTTTATCGGATTTCGGGATAACGGGGGAAATGTTAAGATGGATGGGGGAGAAAAAAGAGACGATAGAAACAAAGCAAAGGCAATTAATTGAATTTTAGGAGAAAAACCTTGAAGATCCACTCCAGATGCGCACCATGCCTGTTATCCAGAGTCCAGTTCGAGGCAGAGTTATCAACAAAAGACATCGCCCTTCAGAAGAAAGCTGTTCTTGCGGGTATCGAGGTGCTGCGCAAGTACTTCGTGGACGGCGCGCCTGCGACGCATCTATCCACGAAGATACACAGGGAAGCATACAGGGTTCTGGGTGATATCGACCCGTACAGGGAGAAAAAACAGCAGACCAACGAAGTTGCCAGGAAGCTTTTAGCATTTGCAAAGGACTTCGTATCAGAGAGGGACTCGTTCAGGCGCGCGGTGCTTGTGTCCATAATCGGCAACTCGTTCGATTTCGGGGTACTGGGTTTTGATGCTGATAAAGCGACAGGAAAAGAGGCGATGCTCCAGCAGATCGAGCACGGGCTTGATGTGGACGATACTGAACGTATCAAAGCACTTTTGGGAAATGTGGTTTACCTTGCTGACAACTGCGGTGAGATAATATTCGATACCTTGCTGTTGGAGGAGATAAAAAAGTTCGAGGGCAGAATAACACTTGTCGTAAGGGGAGCACCCATACTCAATGATGTTACCATGAAAGAAGTAAAGGAACTTGGTATTGACAAAATGGTGGACAAAGTGCTCACAACCGGGTCGAATGCCATCGGTGTTTGCCTGAAAGAGGCGCCGCCTGAGCTTGTGGAGGCGCTGGGCAGCTCGTCGCTGATTATCAGCAAGGGCATGGCGAACTATGAGACGATGTCTGAGTATGAGTTCAGGCCGATCGCTTACCTCCTTAAGACCAAGTGCGAGTCAGTGGCTGAAGCGATGGGGCTTAAGAGGAATATGAGTGTGGCGTGGGTTGAGGAGTAATATTGCAAGAATTAATCTTCAGCAACAACCATAGGAGTATTGTTTTCGGATGACTGATAGTTTTTCTCAAATTTCTGTTTCTTTTCCCTTGTTTCTTCTTCCACAATAATATCAACTATTCTTAACTGGAAATCCTGTAAAGCCCTAACTGCCGGGCTATCCGTATTGATCTTATAAAGCCAGGTATTTCCTATCCGGCGTGTTTTTTTAACAATCTCATACCGTTCAAGAGTTTCCCAGAAAGTATATAGAGTTGAACGCCCCACCTCTGCGCATTCAGCAATCTCTTTTTTTGTATATTCAAGATCATCCTGTGTTATCAGGAGATCGATTACTTTAACCTGAGGACTACCTCCGAAAATTTCAGGGAACATGATAATAAATATACATTGGTTGTATTTATATCTAACTCCGGATGTCCATATTGATAGACTTGTTGCTTGAGTCACTATACCCCGTTTTTGAAAAACGGGGCATCCACACGCGGGTGCATGAGGGTTTCTATCATTCAGTTGTTGCTTTGGCTTTTGTCGATGGGAAGAGGGGCACGAAAGCTAGTGGATTGAAAATGCCAGTACATCCAGTATAACATGAAGTACAAGGAAATAATAGTGCATTAATTATCAAAATGTTGCTAAGGTTTAAAACGTTTGCAATAATCGCTGATTAATTTTTCAATATTACGAACTAACAGCTTATCCGATGGTGGTCTTTTTAAATCATTAATGACCATTTTGATTGAATCGTTCAGCAAATTGTGTAGTTCTTTGCACTCATCTGTGGTTATTGGGCGTTCCTCTTGGCTTAGAGCAATGTTGTTGAAAATTGTAGATAATACAAAAGAAGGTAGAATCCTACCATGGTCGGCATTTAAGCAAATAGAATTACATAATTCAGAAATCTTTCTAAGTAGATGGCTTCCTCCGATACCTCCTTCTTTTGTTAAATCGTTATATAACATTTCAAGTTCATCAATACTCTCTATGTAATTCATACAAATCAATTATAAATTAAAGTCTTTCTTAGTAAATAATGCCAATAGTTCAATATTTTCTTTCGCTAAATTTTCTTTTGCACCTGCCAATCTATCGACTATTGTTATTACTTTGTTTACTTGGCAATTTAATTCACGAACCTTTCTAACTGCGAGTAGAACCGATTCTCCTTTCGTTGTGACATCATCTACGAGAACCACTTTTGAATTTTCAGTTAAATTCCCTTCAATCATTTTTTTAGTTCCTCTTTCTTTTTGGTTTTTTCTCACAAAAAATGCAGGAATTCTTTTTCTGGTTTGAAGACTCTTGTTTGCAACCACAGAAGCAATGGGTATTGCACCTGATTCTAACCCGCCAATATAATCCACATTATCATCTTTCAATAACTCAAGTATAGATTTTGCAATTAATTCAGAACCTTCAGGATCCATCGAAACTAATTTCATGTCAAAAAAATAATTACTTTTATCTCCCGAAGATAGTTCAAAGCTACTGTCATCTTTTATGAGAAGTGCCTTCTGTTTAATTAAAGATTGTAATTTGGCTTTATCTGCAAAGGGCATCTTCAACCCTCCATTGCCAGTCTATATACTTTTGAGCTTCCCTGTTTTTCCATTTCAATAACACCTAAAGTCGTTAACGAAGAAAGAGCTTTAGTCAGTGCTGTATAGGATAGTGCCGTTGCGTTTTTAATTTTGGTTACATTCATTCCCATTCTTTTCTCCTTTTTGACCTCTTTTAGCACGTCTATTATTTTTTCCGCATCTGCTCTTTGTTCTTGAGGTAGTTTGGATATAATGTTGTCTGTATTCATATTACCACTTTATATAAACTCTCCTTTCGTATCATTGTTATATAACCTTTAATAATGTTTATTATTCTATCTGGATAAATACTTTATGTAATGTTTATTACAACACACGTTTTAAAACAATAATTAACACATATTATAAAAGGAGAAGGATATCCCAATGAAACTTCGAAAATAAATTAAAGAGTAATTAATGCTTGTCGTTTCATTGAATAATTTCTCATAATACATCCCCCTTTGAGGATGTTTGTATTAATGCAATCTCCACAATGGACGCACTTTTGTCTATCTACGCACAGGCCCTCACTGTCTATATATAATGCCCCAACTCTACAAACTGAAGTGCATGCACCACATGCAACACAATTAATTGCCTTTTCCACTAAAATATTTAACTTGATTTTACTTAAATCACTTATTGTTACCCTAAGCTTTTTGGCGAAAACGAAAAAATCATCCGTCAAAATTGACAGTATCTTTCCTATTTTTTCCACCTGTTTTTCGCTTTGACCTGTAAATACCAAATCTACATAGTCGGAGCCTGCACGACAAGGTGAATATGATCCAATAGTTACTTTGTTAATATGCCCAGACCAAAGAATCCAGCCTCGTCTTTTTACAAATTTTTCTTTATCTTTTATTTTTGCTTTTTCTGCATAATTATAAAGAATAGCCTCCAGTCTTTCGACTTTATCAGGAAATAATCTCGTTATCGTTTCCCATTCGGATTTAATCTTATAAGGACAGCACCAACAACCTATCCATCCAAAATGTTCATAGAGCGGGTTATATAGCAAATTATATTTATGGATATATTCCCATACATCGTTTGTTGACCAATCCACTATCGGATTAATTTGAGGTACTGGTACTATAGGATTATTGTCTATCTTGGTATATTCTGATCTTGTGTTTGATTCGGCCCGGCGCAATCCTGTGATAAATGCTACAGCTATCTCGCCCACCCCTATGGGAAGGAGGTGTCTTTGCATTATATCCGTAGCCCTTGCCACGGCGCCCTTTAAGTCCCTGTCCTCTATAACGATAGCCGGGATGATGCTCAGATAGAACAATGTCACTGCGTTCTTCTTCACCGCAGCCCATGCCTCGGACATCGTGGCGTCACCATCCTTAAAATAATCGTACAGTAAAAAAAATCCCGAAGAATATTGAATAGATAGACGGTTTTATAAGGTCTCTGTCTTTCGTTATCAGGTTTACTTAAACCCCGGAAAATTGTTCCGGTGATAACTTAATAATGTAAAACTCGTATTATGCATAAGATACACATGGCTGAGAGAAATGTTCGCAGGAGATCTCTATTATGAAGCTCGCGTGGGGCATCACAGGCGCCGGGCATTTCCTGCGCGAAAGTTTTGAGATTTTTAAGAAACTGAAAAAATTAACCCAGGATCTGAAAGTGACAACCCTTGTATCCCGGGCAGGTGAAGAGGTGGTCAGGATGTATGGATTGGAGAATGACCTGAACTTTATATCTGACGGCTCATACCTTGAAGAGATCTTTCTTGAACGCGAACAGGGGGCAAGCGTCCCGAAGACAGGAAGGTTCCTCATCGGGAAATATGATGCCCTTATGATTTCGCCCGCAACATCCAACACTACAGCCAAGATTGCCTGCGGGATAGCGGATACCCTGATAACAAATGCAGTGGCACAGGCGGCTAAAGGAGGTGTTCCTGTTTATATCGTCCCCGTAGATATAGCAGGGGATATCGAATCCAGAATGCCGTTTTTCATAGATAGGGAGATCTGCAAGAGATGCGAAATATGTCCTCCGGGGGATAATTGCCCCGAACATGCGATCACTGACCAGATCGACCTGCTAAAATGCAGCGGGTGCGGGATATGTGTGAAACTGTGCAGCTACGGAGCGATAAGGGGAGGGCTGGTCAAACTTAAAGTCCGCGACGTTGATGCAAAGAACGTCAGGCTCTTGCGGGAGCTTGAAGGGGTCACGGTGCTTGAAACACCTCAGATGATCTTTGACTTTGCTGCAAAACCCATGCAAAAATTGAAGTACTAAAGGATATAAAAGGAGAGAAGTATAGAGGTCATATCTTGTTTCCCAATAAGAAAGTTCAGACATTAATAGGTACACGCGTACGGGTTGAAATGAAAGGAGATAAAAACACCCTTGAGGGGAAGCTTGAGAGTGTTGACGATAACCTGAATTTGCATCTTATAGATACTTTTGAGATAGCAAACGGGGCAAAGTCACGTTCTCTGGGTTCAGTAGTTTTAAGAGGCAATAATATTATTCTATTGTGCCCTGTAGGGGAATAGAATGGAAACTGAAGAGATCGTCCTCAAATTGATAAAATCCAGAAAAAATGGCATCCTGCAGAACGAGCTGTGGAAGAAGGCAGAGATTGACCGCAGGAAATGCTCGCGTATCGTTGATAAATTAGAGAAAGAAGGGAAAATTGTCAGGGAACATGAATCGACCGGGGGCATACGGACTTACCGCATCAGGTTAGCCGAGAAAATGGAAAAGGAAAAGGTCAGGGATTTCAGGTTATTGCTTGTCAGAGACATGTTCGCCCCGTGCACAGGCTGCACCATTGAATGCGCGCCTGAACAGTGCATACCGCTTTCTGAATGGGTTTTCCATCTTATTGAAGAAAAGTAGTTATCATCCTTTGTAATAGGGCTCCCTGCTCAGGACTGCCTTCCTGAGAAGTTCTTTAATTTCCCCAGGAACAGCCCCATCTTTAATTTCTATCAGGTTATCATTTCTCATAAGACAGGGTTTCAACTTCCCGCTCGAAGTAACGCGGAGCCGGTTGCAGCTTGCGCAAAAGCGTGAATTGTCAATAGGTCGAACAAGTTCAACCTCAACCCCGTCTATGAAATATTTTTTTCTCCTGTGCATCTCCCGTTCATTCACACGTAAAGCTCTTGATTCCAGCATTCTTTCCACGCTGTCGATATCTACCATGAACCTGCTGATATCCCTGAAATTCATGAGCTCGATAAGCTGGAGTATCACGCTGCCGTCGTAGCTGCCTATGAATTTGATGGCATCAGCGATTTCGCTGTGGTTGATGCCTTTAAGAAGGACCATATTGAGTTTGACCGGAGTCAATCCCGCATCTATCGCCGCATCAATTCCTTCTATTACTCTGGGGAGCATATTCGGGGAACCTGTTATGGCTCCGTAATGCTCCTTATTGATCGAGGGAAGGCTCACGTTCACCCTGTCAAGACCGCTATCCGCAAGGGATGCCGCGCGATGTGAAAGCAGCACACCGTTCGTAGTGGCTGATATGTTTCTTAAAGCCGGAAGCGCCGCAATTATCTTCTCAAAATCCTCTCTCATGAGCGGCTCACCTCCTGAGAACTTCACTTTATCCACTCCGAATTCAGTCGCAGCCGTAACTATTCGTGCGATGGTCTCAGGCGATATTTCCTGTGCAGGCGCGTGGTTTTCCCCTTCCTGATGGCAGTAAATGCATTTCAAATTGCACTTTTTCGTTATCGAGATACGCAGACTTTTTATTACCCGACCGTAATTGTCCGTGAGCGTGTTATTCATGAAAGTTGTTTTCCATGTATATTGATATCACGTTTCAGTATTAACTTTTTCTCAGACAGACACGCGGAATAATCCAGTTATAAGTTCTTGTATGTTGAATTTCACATCAAGGAACTGTTCTGTGACCCATATGTTCGTCCTGGTGTGAAGGGAAATGCTCCGTGTCGTAAAAGAACCGCCACCTGCTAACGCCATATAGGGAATTAACTGGTCAGCCAGATATACATCAACTCCTGCTTTGGACTTTAATTCAGCAAGTACCGCCTCTGCCGCTAAACTCCCTACTTTTTCAGCTGGTAGCCCGGGTTTTCCAAGCGCGCTCCCTCCAGCACATCCGCACCACAGCGTCAGCCCGCTTCCAATTGACTGGTTTTCTCCTGTCTCAAGTGTGATACGGGCATCATATCCCTCCTGCTGCAGAAGCTTTTGGGCAGTCGATGCCTGTCTTTGTGCAACGTGGGTAGGAAGACGGGAGGAGTGGGAGATCCCCTGAACAAAAGTGCAGGCATTGTTTTCAAACTCTGTTCTTTTTAATTTTGTTGGAGCGATTACAGCTTCGACGCAGCCACCCCCCCTGGGATAGTATCCCCTGCGTACAAGGCGGATGCTGCAATCATATCCCATCCGTGAAAACGCGCCAAGCGTGACAAAGCGCATGTAATCGATCGTGGGTGACCATGAAACATCAGTTCCGCCTGAAATTTTTAGTTTGACCGTGCCCGGAGAATGCAGTGCGATGGGCATCAGGCACTGGAGGATAAGTGTTATGCTTCCTGCAGTGCCGATATCAATATTATATGTACCCACTTTTATTTTTCCGGGCGTGAAAGTCAGGGCAGTGGAATGAAGCGAGGAACCGCTGACTTCTCCCTCGCAGAGTGCAGCAGCGCTCTCCACTGCTTTCACATGCTGCGCCGAAAGTCCTGGTTTTGGTCTCATCTTCCGGATATTATTTATTTCAACAGGTTCTCCCGTTACTGCGGAAAGCGCCACGGCAGTCCTTAATATCTGCCCCCCGCCTTCACCGTAAGACCCGTCAAGCTTCATAGATGATTATATCGCGAGGATGATTATTGAGGCTTTTGGATGGATGAAAAGTTAACGAGCGGGTCGGGAGTGGGAGTGGGGGTTAGTAAAAAAGTTTGCCTACCCGCTCGTTAACATAATAATGAGTATAATGATATATATAGTTTATTGCCGGATTTCAGGCATTCTGTCTGTTTCATTGCACCATATATCAAAATCCATGAAGAACTATAAGGGCCAATGTATTTTAAATACATGGTACCTAATATAAGGGATAAAGGAGGCTTTGCCATAGAGGAAAAATCATCTGAACTGAAGCCCATAAAGGCGGTTTACGCTGTCCTGGGCAGCGGAGGCATAGGCCTTGCTCTTGCTAATGAACTCGGAATAAGAGATAAAAATATCATTCTCATAGATAAAGATGCAGCAAAGGTAGAGACATTAAGAGAGCAAAACCTCAATGCGCTGCAGGGAGATATAGGTGAAACTGATGTTTTCACCAAATTCGACCTCAAATACCTCAAGTCAGTTTTTATAGTGAGCTCTGACATCAATGCAAATAAAAAGGCTCTTGATTATGTAAAGAAAACGGCGCCAGATGTCCAGGTTGTTACCAGGGCACATGATTACCAGCAGAAAGAAGAACTGGAAGCAGCAGGAGCTGATCTTGTTGTCCTCCCGTCAAAACTCCCGCATAAGTCAATTGCCCTGGCAATAGTCCAGTACATTGAGAAAACCACATCAGTAAAACTGGCAAAGGCCCTTAAAAAATTGATTGCCTCGGTTGGAGACGGTAAGTTTGCTATCGTGGTCCACAATAACCCTGACCCCGATGCGATCTCTAGCGCAATGGGCTTAAAAGAGATAGCAAGCGGCGTGGGAGTAAAAGCAGATATCCATTACAAAGGAAATATCGGTCATCACGAGAACAAGGCGTTCGTCAATCTGCTGGACATCGAATTAGATCAGTCAACGGATTTTAAGGTCTCGGATTATAAGAAAATAGCCATGATCGAATGCTCAACCCCGGGTGTGAACAATATGCTTCCCCCTGACACGCATGTCAACATAGTGATAGACCACCATCAGGCAGACATAGAAGAGATAAGGGCTGAGTACGTGGACATAAGACCTAACATCGGCGCGACCGCCACCATTATGACGAAGTACCTGCAGGACCTTGACATCCCGATCAAGACAGAGCTTGCTACAGCCCTTTTATACGGCATTAAAGTGGATACTGATGATTTCTGCAGGAACACGGATCCTGCAGACCTGATAGCAGCCGCATATCTTTCCCCTCTTGCGAATCATGACATTCTTAGCAGGATAGAGACGCCAAGCAGGTCGATAGAGGAAATTGAGATCCTGGGGGATGCCATCAAGAACAGGGAAATAAAGGGCAGCTACCTGCTCTCGAACGTGGGGCCTATACACAACAGGGACGCGCTGGCGCAGGCGGCGGATTATCTGCTCTCTCTGGAAGGGATCACGACGACCATCGTTTTCGGGCTGGGAGAAGACCACATATACATATCGGGAAGAAGCCGGGATGTCCGCATTAATATCGGGAAGGTGATGCAGGACGCTTTCGGCGCGGATAAGGGCGGAGGTCATTCGATGCTCGCAGGCGCACAGATACCGCTTGGAGTGCTGGGGGGGACAAAGGACAAGCAGACACTCATGAAACTCGCAGAAGAGGTCGTGGTAAAGCGGCTGCTTTCTGTCATTGGGATACAGAAAGAGACGGAGTAAGGCCAGGGATTTTCCAGAATAATTATGTATTACCTTTGCAATTAGTACCCTACATGCAGGACGAGTATCAACTGGATTATTTCAAAGAGAACGGATTCGTGCGAAAAACGTGCCATAAGTGCGGAACAAACTTCTGGACACGCGATGCAGAGACAGAGTTCTGTGGAGACCCACCATGCGTTTCTTATTCATTTATCGGCGCGCCTGTATTCAAAAAGGAATATGACATATCGTCCATGCGCGAGGCATATCTATCATTTTTCGAAAAACATGGACACACACGGGTTGATCGCTATCCGGTTATCGCGCGCTGGCGCGACGATATTTACCTTACTATCGCCTCCATCGCTGATTTCCAGCCATTTGTGACATCGGGGCTTGTCCCCCCGCCCGCGAACCCGCTCACCATCTCGCAGCCCTGCATACGGCTTGACGACCTTGATGCCGTGGGGCGAAGCGGCAGGCATCTCACAACCTTTGAGATGATGGCTCACCACTGCTTTAACTCACGCGGGAATGAAATATACTGGAAGGACAGGACGGTTGAGCTTTGCGATTCCCTGCTGTCTTCGCTGGGTCTTGACCTGAATGCTGTGATTTATAAAGAGACGCCGTGGGCTGGCGGCGGCAATGCGGGTCCCAGCGTGGAGGTGCTTGTCGGGGGGCTTGAACTTGCAACGCTTGTGTTCATGGACCTAAAACAGGTAAAAGGCGGCTCGATAGAGATCAAGGGCGAGACGTACGAGAAGATGGACAATTACATAGTGGATACAGGCTACGGGCTTGAGAGGTTCGTGTGGGCGTCAAAGGGTTCGCCCACGATATATGATGCAGTGTTCCCTAAGATAGTGAATGAACTCATGGACCTTGCAGGCATCGAGCACTCTATCGGGAATACTGAATATGCGAATATATTTTCTCAGAACGCGCGCTTTGCAGGCGTGATGGATATCAGCGGGCAGGCAAATCTGCTGCAGCTCCGGAAAAAGGTCTCTGATACCATTGGCACTACTGTTGAAAAACTCCAGAATCTCATGGTGCCTGTGGAGACCGTATACGCCATCACCGACCATTCAAGGTGCCTTGCGTTCATGCTGGGGGACGGCATAATCCCGTCCAACGTGAAAGCAGGTTACCTCGCAAGGCTTGTGCTTCGCCGGTCGCTTCGCCTGATGAAAGACCTGGATATCAGGGAGCCTCTTATTGAGATAATAGAAATGCAGATAAAGAACTTCCCCGAATACCCTGAATTCAGGGAGCGACTTGATACTATCAGGGAAATAGTGGCGCTTGAAGAGGAAAAATACGCTGATACCATCGAGCGCGGGACGAAACTTGTAAGGAAGACCGCGCTTCATTTCAAGGATAAAAAGGAGAAAATGCCTCTTGGTGAATTGATCCAGTTGTACGACACGCACGGCATACCGCCTGAGATAACGCGCGAAGTGGCAAAGGAAGCAGGCGTTGAAGTGGAGCTTCCTGACACGTTCTATTCACTTGTGGCAAAAAAACACAGCAAGGCAGAAAAGGAGGAGGAAGAGGCGCCGCCGCTTGAGCTTCCGCCCACGCGCAAGCTGTATTACGAACATCCTGAACAGAATGAGTTCGAGGCAAAAGTGCTTGAGGTTATCGAGAACAAGATAATCCTTGACCGGACGTTATTTTATCCTGAAGGTGGAGGTCAGCCCTCTGACCGCGGCACGCTGTCAATGGAGGATTATGTCGCGAATGTGGTGGATGCCCAGAACATTAATGGCGTGATCGTGCATGAGACGGACTCGGATTTCGGGTTCAAGAAAGGAGATACAGTTAAAGGAAAAATTGATTGGGAGCGCCGCCTTGCGCATATGCGACACCACACAGCCACGCATATCGTGAACGAATCGGCAAAGACCGTGCTGGGAAAGCATATCTGGCAGACCGGCGCGCAGAAGTCCACGGACAGGGCAAGGCTTGACCTCACGCATTATAAACGAATCACAGACGAGGAGTTCAGGGAGATAGAACTTCTCGCTAACAGGGCTGTGATGAAGAACCAGCCCGTGTTCATTGACTGGATGGACAGGGTTGAGGCTGAAAAGAAATACGGGTTCGTGCTGTACCAGGGCGGCGTGCCTCCGGGGAAGGAGATACGAATCCTGCGCGTGGGCAGCGACGTGGAGGCATGCGGAGGGACGCACGTCTCGAACACGGGGCTTATCGGTCCCATCAAGCTCATCAAGACAGAGAGGATTCAGGACGGAGTGGAACGTATCGAGTTCTCTGCGGGTGAGGCTGCTGTAAAAAGGATGCAGGAGAGGGACGAGCTTTTGAACAAGTCCTCTGATGCGCTGCGTGTTTCGCCGGAGCATCTTCCTGACACTGTGAACCGCTTCTTCGATGAATGGAAAGAATTTAAGAAAGAGAACGAGCGGTTGAAGGCTGAGCTGGCGGAGGTTAGGGTGAAGGCGATGATGAGCGAGGCTGTGGACATAAACGGCCTCAAGGTTCTCTCGAAGAAGCTGCCGCGTGCTGATGTGGAGGAGCTTATCAAGGCAGCCACGGAGTTCAGCAAGGACGATGATGTCGTGGCGATACTTGCAAGCGACCTTGGAGGCGTGAAGCTTGTGGTCGCAGCAGGCGCGCGCGCCCAGAAGATGGGCGTGAACGCAGGGGCGATGGTGCGCGAGATGTCAAAGCTCGTGGGCGGAGGAGGAGGAGGGAAGCCGGGGATAGCGCAGGGTGGAGGGACGGATGTTACGAGGATCGAGGAGGCGCTGGAGAGGGGGGTGGAGATGGTGAGGGAAAAGGCAGGATAAATAGTTCTATACAACAATAGTTTATTATTGGGAAAAGTAAGGGTGAATCTCTATAGATAATTTAAAATAGTATCTGAACAGAATAAGAGTGTTAGAACAACAGCAGATTGAGGTTGAGGAGACCTTTTTCTGCTGCTGCCGTCTCTTAAATCCTTAAAAAGTTAGGACACTTTCTAAGTTCAAGAAACTATTCTCTCGAGAGAATCGTCATTTTTCTTACAATACACAGCCCTGTAGTAAGGTAATAGTTGTATTAGGGCATCAAATGCCTTTTCATCAGGGTTAATAAACAATTCGAAGAAAGGTTCTGCCATAATTTTAATTTTACCTGGGCTTGGTACTGGTTTGGTTGTTTTTTCTTTAGTTTCAGTAATTTCTCTTAGATTATCTATTTTCTTGGATTCAGCTTCGGGTGATTCTATAGATTCTCTCTCAGGAACGACCTCGACTGCTTCTTTTTCTTTTCCTATTGATTCAGCACAATGATAGACATTATTTTCTTGTTTAATTAAACCGACTATAATTCCAGATTGTATAAAATTTAGTACTGTTCTATCTTTTGTCTTAAATGAAACACCCTCATCCCTCGCAAATATATTAGCAAGGATTTCTAACTGAGGCAAATCTTTCCCTTTATACCGATCATAAATCCGATTATATAAGTCACACGACAAAAATGCTTTAGTTATACTATTTGCATATTCTTCTTTGCTTTTTGGATGAACAATACCTGTTCCTAAATCAGTTATTTTAGCCATACCATTGCTGGTTTCCACTAGTTGATAGTGCTTTGCTGAATTTATATGATGCATTACTGTCGTAGTACTATAACCCATACTTTTAGCAACGGACTCGACATCCAATCTACCTCCGCCTACATTAGATACAATTTTTGCAACACTAATGCCGTCATCTAAATCGAAAATAGGGACTCTGATATATTCGCCCACTTGCCTTTTCTTTTTCTCCTCTTCTTTAGGTTGGGTATTATTTGACTCCATTTTATATCACTAGCTCTACTATGTAATAGGAGTATATAATGATTTTGTTACTATAGTATATATGTGATATATAGTGGTATGTATTGTATATGTTGTATATGTTGTATATGTTGTATATGTTGTATATGTGCTCCATTAGAATATAGAAAATACGGTAATGAGTTTTATTTACAAATTATTTTTCTTTTGTATAAATTCATTTATCGTTCCAATAAACTCCTCAAAATCCACAAACTTCTCGCTAAAAAACTCATAAGACAGCCTGTCATCAATCCCTGCATACCTGTGCATAATAATATTACGAAAGCCTTTCATGCTTTTCAGCTTCGCCCTCATCTCATCATCTATAACCCCATTTCTAACAAGAATCTCCAGAATGTCCTCATCCGAACGTGGTATCCCAAGCCTGAGGTCGGTGTTAATGATTGCACATATATCAAAAACATTCTCGATGCAGAACTCAATCCGCTTATACATGCCATCTTTGATAAGCCCAAGCGATGCGAACTCCTCAAAACTATCAGGCAAATTCTCCCTGATAAGCCCCAGGCTTTCCTGTATCTCCGCAATCTTCGTCCTTATTATTTCAGTCCTCATGCAATCGCCCTTTCCCCAATATAATCATAAAAACGATACTTGAAATCCTCAAATTCCTTTATTACAGAAATCGCAGTTTCATATAAATACCCCTCATTCCGGCAAAAAATCACCTTGCCCTTAATAACTTCTTTCTTCACATACAGAGGAAGCTGCGCAAATATCTGGACATCTAAGATATCAGGAAGCTCTGATAGAATCTTTAGCCTGAACCGTGAATGTTCGTAATCGGTATCTTCGTCAATATCAATACACAGGTCAATATCCGACTCTGCGCGGGTTATGCCCTCGGCTGCAGAACCATAGAGCATAATGAACCTCACTTTTTCAAATCCCTGTATATTTTTCAACCTCTCCACGCTATTTTTAACAAGTTTATCTATTTCATCAGGGTTCATAAGGTTTCACATATTATCTAATAGCGATACTGATATAAAATTATTATTCAAGTCACAGTGTGCGGCTACCTCTTCGTAAGGGGGAAAACGCCGGATTTGCGCCCGATTTGCAGGGCGGAGGGACGTATGTTACGAGGATTGAGGATGCCCTGGAGATGGTGAGGGAGAAAGCAAAGTAATTTAACGACATGTTAATATCCAATAATCCCAACAACATTTATATATCACATTGGTATTATTATCCAATATAATGCCAAATCCCACCGCCCTTAAAATATTCAGGGAACTCAAACATCCAAAATCCATATCAGAAATAGCTAATCTGCTCGGATTAGACCATTCCACGATCTCCACATCCGTATCTTCACTTGTTGAAGAAGGGCTTGCTCAAAAGCACAGAGAAGGAAAAAAGATGGTCATCAGACGCTCAGACACGCTGCATGCCCGCTCACTGGAAGAGTTCATGAAAGAATACCCCAGACTGCCGATAGAAGATCTCTTCTCTTATTCTTCAATGGAAATCCTGAGCATGCTGATGCATCCGCATAATATCACAGATATTGCTGCAATGACGGCTCTAAACAGGCACACGGTATCGGAAGCCCTGTCAAAGCTATCAAAATACGGTCTAATACTCAAAGAAAAAGGAAAATTCGTAATCAACAAACGCCACCGACAATTACCGGATTTCATAAACAGCTACTGGCGCCATTTTGCAAACCAGCGCCTTCGGGCAGAAGATGCAGTAATGCTGTGGCAGCGCGGTCCGGAATTCCTGTTCAAGACGCAGAACGAACCTGGAAAGAGCATTGAATCGGATAATATCCAGGCTACTGCAATAACCGTATTCTCAGGATATGGGTTGAGGCTAATAACCGGAACACGATATTACTTCCACACAAGGAGGAGATTGACCGTTGAAGACCACATCATTCACACGATACTGATCGACCCGCAAAATCCTATCTACAACTCCTATGCCTCAGCACTTATCATTCGGTCAGGCGCAAAAAACCTGCCAAACGCTGCCGGGATTTATGATATTCCAGAGCATGTGGAGTCGCTTCTGGAATATGTAAGGACAAAAAAGAAGAATAGTAACTTTGTGCTTCCCTGGAATGAATATATAGATATATTTGACAGCATGGTGGTGAGTTGAGATGTTCGACCGAGAATATCTGAAAAGAGAAATGGAGAAACTTGATGGATGAAGTATATATAGTACTAAATGTGCGATACAATTAAGGCATTATATATATGCCCTGACCGCTATCTCTTATATGAATGCCAGATAATAGGATAATCCTGCATGTGGACATGGATTATTTCTTTGCCCAGTGCGAGGAAAGAGAACGAACCGAGCTAAAAGGCAAACCTGTGGTGATATGCGTATATTCTGGTCGCGGCGGGGACAGCGGCGCGGTGAGCGCGAGCAACTACGAAGCGCGAAAGTTCGGGATAAGAGCCGGCATACCCATTAGCCGCGCAAAAAAGATGAATCCTGATGCTGTATTCCTGCCTGTCAATATGGAGCTTTACCGCAGCATCTCGGACGAGATGATGGAGATACTGCGTGGATTTTCTGATATGGTAGAGCAGGAGAGCATTGATGAAGCTTTCTGCGATATCACAGGCAAGGCTGCTGATTTTGATGAGGCAAAAAAGCTTGCAGCGAAGGTAAAAGATGCGATCAGGCAAAATGTGGGATTGACGTGTTCTGTCGGGGTTGCGCCTAATAAGCTCGTAGCCAAGATAGCCTCTGATTTCCAAAAACCGGATGGGTTGACAGTTGTTAAACCGAAAGAGGTCAGGCAGTTCCTGGAACCTCTAAAAGTCACAGACCTCATCGGAGTGGGCAAAAAGACAGGCGAGAGACTGAACGAACTGGGAATAAACACCATAGGCGATATGTCAAAGCTATCAATAGAAGAGTTGATACACGAATTCGGGCATGCTAAAGGTGTATGGCTGAAGCAGGCTTCGAAGGGCATAGACGACTCCCCTGTCCAGGAGCGCGAGGGGACTGAGCAGATAGGTCGGATAACCACATTGAAGGAAGATACAAAAGACCTGAAAGTGATCCTTGATACAATTAATAGGCTTTCTGGGGAGGTTTTCAGGAAACTGGAAGAGCGAAAACTCAGTTTCAAATCTGTCACTTTCATAAGTATTTCCACTGAATTCAAGACACACACTAAAAGCCGTACACTCGGCGCTCCTGCAAAAGATGCAAGTACCATAAGGAGAGTGGCGAATGAACTTGCAAAAGACTTCCTTGCCGAACATCCTGCCCCCCTCAGAAGAGTGGGAGTGAGAGTGGCGAACTTCTCGGGTGAAAAATCCCAGATGACCCTGGGAGAATTTTAATTCTGTTAAAAAACTTCAAATATCAGGATACCCAATAATCGAATATGGAAACTGCAGGTATTTTGAGAGCAAGAGAAAGCAGTGCAAGATGGATCCTCTCGACCCTTTGTCTTCATCAATGCAGCCATGAGCGCGGATGGGAAAATTGCAACAATCGAACGAAAGCAAACGAAGATATCTGGCAGCCTGGATTTTGACCGCATGGATGAAATGCGGGCTACTTCTGATGCAATTATGGTAGGCATAGGCACCGTCCTCTCAGACAACCCGAGCCTCACAGTAAAATCGCCGCAGCGCAGGGACAGGAGGCGGGCGCTTGGACTTCCTGAAAACCCCGCGAGGATAGTGGTGGACAGCACGGCGCGCATTCCTGTTGAAGCTGACATATTCAATAAGGGTGAAGGAAAAAGAATAATTGCCGTAACTGAAAGTGCTCCGCAGGAAAGAGTAAGAAAGCTTGCAGAGCGCGCCGAAATAATAACCGCCGGAAAAAAAACAGTGGATTTAGAAAAACTCCTCATCGAATTAAAAGCCAAAAGAACAAGCAAAAGAAAGTAAAAAATGCAATACGAAAAAAAATCACGGCAGCACAAAAATCCCCTTCGCGGTCTTCACGATCTTTATCTCATTTCCCGGCTCCACGCTCAGGAATTCCGGTCTTTTAACAGTAATGGTCTCATACGAATGCGGGTCAAGCACCTGTATCGTTCTTCCCTCATCCGCCACCAGCACGGCAGACACAGCATCATCCCTTCTGGTTAATTTCTTAACATCCATCAGGTCATTGAAATTCTCCATAAACCTTTTGCCGGTCTCAAGGTCGATGCCGCTCACATGCTTTCCGCAGCCCTGAACCTCTATCACCGTTCCATCCGCACTTATAATGTCCCCGCGCACGAATTCGGGAAGGCGAAGAGCGTAGGTGATGCGGTACAGGTCAACTCCGTTCTTCTGCCCGACAAGCTTCGGGGATTCGGAAAATTTTCCGCCGAAAGTATCAATCACGGCTCTGCATATCTGCTTCCCGAGCTTTATCGACCCCACGTATATATCAACGCCCTCCTCAAGTTCTGCAGTCTTTGCAATAAAAGCAAGCCTGTCTCCCTTTTCCCGCGAGCGTGCGGCAACTTCTTCAGCGATGCTCAGGCATCTTGTGAGTTCGTCAGGGGTGGAGAGCCTTTTGTCAGCCCTTATCTGCACGATTCCTTCAAAATAGCCTCCTGAGATCCTGCTGCACGTGTCACAGGTCTCCCAGCTTATCCTGAGTTCTGTATCAAGAGCAGCATCTATGGGGGCACCTTTGATATCCGCCTTTGCCTCAACATGCACCCGATACCTGGAATAGTCAAGCTGCTTTGGCGTCAATGCCAGTTCGACGCTTCGGGCGTCTCTATTTATTTCCAGGTTCTCTTTCACAAAGGAAATAACAGTCTCTTCCTCCTTTCCCCCGAACTGCCACCTGCCTTTCCTGAAAACAGAACCGCATGTGGGGCATATCCTGCCATAAACTACTTGCGGGCATTCCAGCAATTTTTTATTCCCGATAAAGCACTGCATACATACGTTATCATAGAAAACGTCTGCATCGCTGCCGCATTTCGGGCAGAATAGTTTAGCCATTGTTCAATAAACTCCAGACTGCATCACGCACACTTTTTTCAGAATTATAAACCGGTTTCCATCCCAGCGATTTTATCCTGTCGATAGACATCGTCATCCTGGGCACGTCACCTTTCCATCCGCGGCTGCCTCCGGTATAATTGAATTCGACGTCTTCCAAACCCATTTCTTCAACTATGATCTCTCCTATCTCTGTCGCGTTTATTGTGTCCTCTGAGCCGATATTGAAGATGTTCACCATCTCATTGCTGTTCTCCATCGCGAAAAGGATAGCTTCGACACAATCATAGACGTGCAGATACGACTTGCGCTGCTTCCCGTCACCCAGTATTTCAAGCGATGCGGGATTTTTCCTTAGCTTATTTATGAAGTCCACGATTATCCCGTGAGTGCCCCTGGGACCGACGATGTTAGCGAAGCGAAATATCCATGAATTCATATCAAAGGTGGAGCAGTATGAGGTGATGAGAGCTTCGCAGGCGAGTTTAGATGCTCCGTACAGTGATATGGGGATAAGCGGTCCGTAATCCTCATGCGTGGGGATCAGGTTAGCTTCACCATAGACCGTAGAGGTAGACGTGAAGAGTATATTCTTGAGTTTATTGATGCGCATCGCTTCAAGAAGATTGTATGTGGCGATAATGTTCTGCTCAAGATGGACTCTTGTATCCGAGACGCCAAGGCGGACATCGGGATTGGCAGCGAGATGGAATACTGCATCTGCGTCTTTTACGGTTTTTTTCAGGTCATCGAAGTTCAAGAGGTCGAGCCTGATGAATTTAAAATCAGGGTTTTCAATATGCTCTTTGAGGAAATCCATTTTTCCAGAGCTCAGGTTGTCCAGAACTATGACTTCGTCGCCTCGAAGGAGCAGCCTGTCGATAAGGTGATTTCCGATAAAACCTGCGCCGCCTGTGACGATGATCTTGTTTTTCATGGTATTTCAATTAAATATATGTCCATCCTTCTATTCTTCTTCCACAATATGAATTTTGGCACATGAATCAATTATCTAAAATCCTTTTTTCGCTCCATGCACCCCGCAATAACAGCAGGCACCGCTCCTATTGCCGTGCATGTCTCAAGTGAAACACCCTTTCCGGTTATATCAAGATGATAATGCGCCATCTCGAACAACTCCTTCGGCAGACCTTTTTGCCCCAGACCGATAAGGAAAAGGAAGGATTTTTTCCGATTAACCAGTTCAGAGAGCGCCTCCACGCTGATATTTTTCTCCTTCTCAGGATGCGATGTCGTGACAACCACAGCGCCAAACTGGGGCTGGAATCCTTTCTCAGGCAGGTCGAACACGAAAAACCTGCCTGCCCTGAAAAGATCCTCAAGATATTTCCCAGAGCCTCCGATGGTGGTCTTGTCCTTTACGAAGTTCACAAGTTCTTCGGCGCTCATTTTGAAAGGGTAATCGAAAAGCGCAAGGTTGAACCCGAATGCGTATGCCACAGGCGCAGCGCGGGCAATACTGCGGTAGTGCGCTTCGTGGAGTTTTATCTTATCATATGTATTCACTATACCGAGAGTTAGCATAATTGGTCCATGCAGGTCAATAATCGATAGGAAGTTTGTTATCCGCCTACATATCCATATACGTATACTGGTTCATGGAATCTTTATAATTATTTATTATCTCTTCAGCATCCTGTTTGGATAATTTATTCTCCCTCTGCGCCTGAACCACCTCGGATTCAAATGCTGCCAGTAGCGTATTTGTATTGTACTTGACATAACCCAGAACATCGCAGTTCCTGTCCCCGTTGACTATCTGCTTGATATGCCATTCCCCGCTGTCGTCCACAATTATATGCGCTTCGTTCGCCGCGCCGAACAGGTTATGGTAATCTCCGATCGTATCCTGGTACGCTCCAAGCATGAGTATCGCAAGATAATAAGAACCGTTGTTAAGCTCATGGAGTTCAAGGATCTCCTTGACATCTTTTAAATCCACGAATTTATCAATTTCGCCATCAGAATCGCATGTGATATCCACTATAGTCCCGTATTGCGTGGGCTTCTCGTTAGCCCTGCTCACCGGAACGATAGGGAACAACTGCTTTATGGCCCAGAAATCAGGGATGGACTGGAACGTTGAGAAATTGCCGATGTATTTTTTTGAGAGCAATTTATTCAAGTCATCGAAATCATCAGATTTGTTCCCCGTCTCCCTTGCAAACGCGGCGGCTTTTTCGCATATCTGCATGAACAATATCTCTCCCCTGGATTTATCCTCAAGCTCTATCTCGCCCATGTTGAAAAGCGAAAGAAGTTCCTCACGGTTCTGGAGGGCGTCGTGATAATACTCAATATAATTTTTAATATTTATTTCCTTTAACCCGTCGTACAGTTCTTTTGTGATATGGGGTTCATCCCCGAGAAGTTCTATCAGTTTATTGCGGTTACCGTTCTTATTTCCCTTGATGTTTATGACAAGCAGCGAATGATATGCACTGAGAGCGCGCCCGCTTTCAGACAAAATAATAGGGTGGGGGACACCTTCTTCATCGCACACGTCCTTGAGTGAATATACCACATTGTTGGCATACTCCTGCATCGTATAATTGGCGCTTGCGTCAGATGAGGTCTTGCTGCCGTCATAATCCACTCCGAGACCTCCGCCAATGTTGAAATATTTGATATTTATGTGCATATTTTTTATTTTTGCATAAACCCTGGCTGCTTCCTTGACAGCTTTCTGTATACGCCTTATCTCCGTGATCTGGGAACCGACATGGAAATGCAGCATCTGGAGCTGTTCGAACATGTCGTACTCGGCAAAGGTCTTGATGCAGTCAAGCATCTCAGTAGTGGTCAGGCCGAACTTGGAGGATTCTCCTCCTGATTCCGCCCATTTCCCGCTGCCTTTTGAGTAGAGCTTGACCCTTATGCCGATAAGTGGTTTTACTCCCATTTTTTTTGAAAGTTCCAGAAGGCGCCTTGTCTCACTGTACTCATCAATGACGATCACAAGTTTGTTTTTTAACTTTACAGCATTCAATGCCAGCTTGATGTATTCATCGTCCTTGAAACCATTACATATCAACAGAGCTTCAGGACCGAGTTCAAATGACAGGGCAGCCAGCAGTTCTGCCTTCGTTCCTACTTCCAGCCCGAGATTGTATTTTTTGCCGGATTTGACGATCTCCTCCATCACTTCCCTTCGCTGGTTCACTTTCATGGGGAATGCGCCCTGGTACACATTATTATATTTGTACTCTGAGATCGAGTTAGAAAATGCCCCGTTCAGTTCCTTTATCTGTGCTTCAAGGATCTGCGGGAACCGAAAGAGTATCGGGAATTTTATTTTCCTGGCTGTAAGAGAATCAACAACAATCTTTAGGTCGATAGTCTGAGCCTCTTTTTTCGTAGGCTTTACACTTAAATCTCCGTTTTTATTAAAAGAGAAGTATCCATTTCCCCATCGTTCTATACCGTACAGGTCTATTGCGTCTTCAATTTTCCACATTTAGTTTAATCTCACGTCCTTCGAAACATTTGGTTCTATAAAAGATTACTTATTCAGGTTTAAACTTTTCCATCAACTAATAAAAATTCAATCATTTTCCTTTCTGCCTGGTATAGAGTTGTTCAACCTTCTCAATTGTATCCGCATCTTCCGCTGATTTGTCGCTTCTCACATTGACAAGCCTTGGAAAACGCAGTGCATAACCTGAATCATAATTCTGACTTTTCTGTATTTCCTCAAATGCTACCTCAAAAACGATCTTTGGTTCAAACTCCACATGAATCCCGGTTTCAAGAAGTACAAGGTCTTTGAAAATAGCTGTAAGTTCCTCCAGTTTTTCATCCGTAATGCCTGTCGCAACACGCCCGATAGAGAATAATCTGTCTGTATAAGGGTCGCGGCATGCCAGCAAATATGAGCCGATAAAAGAAGTCCTGCGCCCTTCCCCCCATTCACCCCCGATGACAACAAGGTCAAGAGTGTCCATGATCGGTTTTAATTTCAGCCAGTTCTTTCCACGTTTTCCAGGAGTGTAAAGAGACCTGGGGTTTTTCAACATTACCCCTTCATGCCCCACAGCAAGCGCCTCTTTATAAATTTCCTCCATACGAGCTGTGCTGTCTGTTATTGTCTGCCCAGCCACAATGCTTTTATCGCATATTTCTTCAAGTTTTTTCCTGCGCTCAAAAAGCGGCGTATCTATGAGGCTCTCACCGTTGAGGTACAATAAGTCAAAAAGGTTAAGGGACAGGGGAATTTCAAGGGCTGTTGCCGTTACATCGTATTTTCGCCTGAAGCGCCGCAGGATTTCCTGGAACGCCATTGGTCTTTTGTCTTTTCCAAGAGCCACGGATTCCCCGTCAAGAATTGCGACATTGGCTTTTACATGCGTCCTTACGGATTTCACGATATCGGGCAGAGAAGATGTTACATTCTCAAGCCGCCGTGAATATATCGTTACATTGTTTCCGTCCTTGTGTATCTGGACGCGCGCCCCGTCGAACTTCCACTCCACTGCAACAGAACCCATTTCTGCCAAAGCTTCATTTATTCCTTCTGCGACCTGGGCAAGCATAAGCTTGAGTGGTCTTCCTGTTTCGACGCTGAGTTTAAGAAGACCGGTTGCACCTTCCTTTTTTGCGGTATATGCAACAAGACCGAAATCGTTGGCAAGCATGTAACCCCTTTCCACCAGTTCAGCAGGAACATTAAAAGCCTCTGCGATGGCATTTCTTACTATCCCTTCTCCAACCCCGATGCGCAGCTCCTCGACTGCCAGTCGAGCAAGGTAAACTGTCTCAACAGGTTTTGATACGCCGAAAAGATACTGGAGGTTCTTTATTTTGGCATCCTGCGACCCCTTGCCCTCAAGACCTGCGATTTTCTGGAACCTTGAAAATACATCGCGTATGGATAGCTCTTCTTTAGAAAAAAAATCAAAATGACCTTTGCGATTCGCTATTGCTTTTTCCGCGGCTGTGCCGACATCTCCTGTCTCCTTCACCAGTTCTTCTATGCGCCGAACCGGAAGCGATGATGTCTTTGAAATGGCAGCGTATAAGAGACCAGTCCCGATCCCGAGTTCTTTTTCGCTCCAGACCGGGAACACACTTCCCATGATAAAACGGGTCGCGATCTCAAGTTCGCTGTCATCCACTTCATTAAGAAAAGACGCTACCACCGAGGTCATTTCAAGAGAACTTGATATCCCTTTTAATTTTTTGCATACCTCTGCGAAGGTCTCAAAAGATGTCATTAATAAAAAAAATAAAAGGGGGTACCCCTTTTATTCATTACTTTGTTTTATTGCCAAGAGTCGCTTCGTGTATTCTACGGACGTCAGCACCGTGGCAGTTCGTGCAGTACGTTCCCCTTGACAGATGTATCATTACCAGTTCACCTTTACTGGGTTTGAGACTGTCAGGCGGCGGTGCATGGCACTGTTCGCATGTTGAGAAATGACCTGGTCCTTCTCCTTTCTCCACTTTCGGGATCGTGATCTTTTGCGGGGGTCCGTGGCAGCTATCGCATTTCATATCAATTGTACCTGATCCGACATGGATACTGTGTACCTGGCTGCCGTGGCAGTTTATACACAGTTTTCCGCCTGCCAGATGCGGAGCAAGATTCTGGGAATCTGTATGGCATAATTCACATTTTATTGTGGCAATCGGCGCTGCAACTGGTGGCATTTCCACAGGAGTCTCAATTTCTCTTGACGGTACTCCAAGAACATAGAAGCAGGCAGCCGCAACAAGTATTACGGCAACAATAATTGCTATATAAACAGGAACCTTCGTATCTTTTTCGTTCATTAGATGTATCACCTTTATGTTAAATAGGGCTTTGGATGTTTTAAATGTTTTGGTTCTATCATAGCAGGTGTATTTTAAACCGGTATTTACAATATATCCGATGAAAAGTTAATAAATAGAAAACATGTATTAAGCCAACATGGCAGATAAATACGAACAGGTTATCGAGCTTGCAAAGCGCCGCGGCTTCCTCTGGAACTCGTTTGAATTATATGGCGGTACTGCCGGTTTTTACGATTACGGACCTCTTGGCGCAATGCTCAAGCGCCGCGTTGAGAACATCTGGCGCGATATATTTGTGATCAATGAAGGGTATTACGAGATAGAATCTCCAACGATAGGTATAGAGGATATATTCATCGCATCAGGACACGTCGGGGGATTCTCGGACCCGCTGAGCGAATGCCAGAAATGCAATGAGGCTTTCAGGGCTGACCATCTTGTGGGTGATGTTGTGGATAACCCGGATACGCTAAGCGCTGATGAACTGACCGAAATTATTAGGAAGCACAATATTAAATGTCCTGAATGTGGAGGGCAACCGGGCAAAGTCTATGAATTCAATCTCATGTTCAGGACTTCCATAGGTCCGGGCGGAAAAAGGGTCGGGTATCTTCGTCCCGAGACAGCGCAGGGAATGTTCGTGGACTTCCCGAGACTGTTGAAGTTCTACCGCGACCGCCTGCCCTTTGGCGCCTCGCAGATAGGGAAAGCCTACCGCAATGAGATCTCACCCCGCCAGGGCGTGATACGCCTGCGCGAGTTCACGCAGGCAGAGGCTGAGATATTCATCGACCCAAGGGACAAGACCCACCCGAAATTCGGGGAAATAGCAGATATTACTCTCATCCTCTATTCACAGGAAGGGCAGGCGCGAGGCAGTTCTGAAAAGATGACACTCAAAGAAGCTGTACAGAACGGCATTATCGCCCATGAGTTCCTGGGATACTGCCTTGCAAGGACATATCAGTTCCTCATTCGCGTTGGCGTGTCCCCTGAGAAATTGCGATTTCGCCAGCACATGAAAGACGAGATGGCACATTATGCCGCCGACTGCTGGGATGCAGAGATACAGAGCGACAGGTTCGGATGGGTCGAGGTGGTGGGGATTGCGGACAGGACGGATTATGACCTTAAGGCGCATGCAAAGCAGAGCAAGACCGAGCTGACAGTGTATGTCCCGTATGATAAACCGGTGAAAGTGGATCGATTCGTTGTAAAACCCAACATGGGCATCCTCGGACCCCGGTTCAAGGGAAAAGCTGGAAAGATCGCCAACGCGCTGAAGGTAATGGAACCAGGCGATCTTTCGGGCGATAACATAGAAGTGATGGTCGATGGCGAGCGCATCCAGATCGAAAAGGACGCTGTGTCATTTGAAAATGTCTCGGAGGAAGTGCACGGGGAAAACATCATACCGCATGTCATTGAACCGTCCTTCGGTATCGACAGGATAACATATTCTCTTCTTGAGCATTCGTATTTTGAAGAAGAAGCAGAAGCTGAAGAAGGAGAAGAGGATGAAAAAAGGATAGTGCTGCGTCTCCCGGCAGAGGTCGCACCCGTACAGGCGGCAGTGCTGCCTCTTCTCACGCGTGAAGAACTGATAAACCCGGCGAACAATATCGTGAAAGACCTTCGCAAAGCCGGAATCCTTGTTGCGTTTGACGATTCAGGCACCATAGGAAGAAGATACAGGCGGAACGATGAGATCGGCACGCCGTATTCCATTACCGTGGATTACCAGACGCTTGAGGACGGGACAGTCACGATAAGGGACAGGGACACCATGAAGCAGGTGCGCGCAGGTATGGGTGGTATTGAAAATAATATATATGATCTGATATACAGAGGAAAATCTTTTGATGAGGCTGGAAGGAAAGTGTAATCTTGTTAAAGCTGTTCTTTGTTGAACTGCGCCGCAAAGCGATCCATGCAGCAGGGTCGATCATTCCGGTCGCCTATTATTTTACGGACAGAGAGACCGCGGTCATTGGACTTGCGATCATCAATGCCGTTCTCCTGACCGTTGAATGGCTGAGGTTAACCGGAAGAATCAAACTCCCTGAAATACTCCTGCGCCCGCATGAAAATAAACAGGTGGCAGCATACATCTATTTCCAGATAGCTGCGCTCATCTCCATCTTTGTGTTTGAAAAAACGATCGCTATCGCGGCGATACTGATGCTTGCGCTGGGGGATACTGCCTCGGGTCTGGCTGGGGCGCTTATGGACGGGGGGAACGTAAGACATTCACGACAAAGATTTATCATAAAACCATTCCCGATAATGGCAGTAATGTTCGCTGTATGCGTACTGATAGGGGCTCTGTTGCAGTATTTGCCGCTTGCTCCTGATATGAACAACATTTCCTTCTGGATTTATGCTGCAGGGGCGCTGGGCGCCACGCTGGGCGATGCGATACCGCTGCAGATCAAGGGAAGACCGATAGACGATAATCTTATGATCCCGCTCCTGTCTGGGGTTTTCATGACGATCGCGAATCTCTTATGATAATTTACAGGAAATCGTGAAATTTGAGACACGCAGATTAGTTATTTCGCTTTTTGAAAAATGGTAGAGTCAAAAAGAAAGCATCATTTGTGATTTTTATTAGCTCACCGCCCCTCAAGGTTGCCTGCAATGCTGAATTGTGGATATTCTGAACCTGTGGCAAATTGATGCGGATAATTTAATCCGCGCGCATCCGCGTCATCAGCGCAATCCATGTTCCATTCGATTATGTGAAAGGCACACGGATTTGTGCTCATCAGCTTCTCCGAAGACATCTCCGAGCAGGTCTTCCTCAGCACCCAGGAGTTCTTCCTCATCCACCTGCCTTATAGCAATAACCGACGCCCCGGTTAACGTGGCGTGCACCTTCGGTCGCACTAAAACGCCCTCCGCCTATCGCAGTAGCACCGCTGCCTATTTGATGAACCCGTTCAAACGAACAGAGAACTTTGGGTTCATCAAACACATCTCCCCAGTCCTTCAAGCTTTGGAAAGATGATCTGCAAGGCTTTTGCCTTCTGCGATGCCTTTTTGGTTCGGCATCTTCTGGATTTACCAGCATTAATTCTTCAATTACCATTTCTTATACCTCCGATGAATTTTTAAATTTGTAATCTGTACGAAGATTTCTATTTTAATGCAGTGATGAATCGAGGCACCGCACAGAGCGAAGCGCCGTCCGGGGTCCGTGACTGCTTGGAATCCAGCCTCTCTGGCTTCGTCCAGCGTGTATTCGAATAACTCTCTTGCTCTCTTGTTAGTCTTCGGGTCGGTCTTGATCTTACGAAGGTCTACAGACTCTTCAGGCGATATCTTGCCATCATAATCTCCATGCCTGCCTGTGACCTCCTGGGCGATCTTTCGCACCTTATTATGAAGCTTTTCCTCACCAGAAAAATCGATAAGACTGACGGTTTGATCCGAAGGAGACCGAGAGACCCTGAAAAAGTAAAGATATTTTGTGAAATGGCGGCTGAAGCTGTAGAAGAGGGTGTGATATTTGATGAGAACAACAGAATTGTGAGGATCCTGCCTTGGGAAGACGATTGAGTAAGAAATTCGATTTTTTAATTAAAACGATTTTTCATTAAAAATCAGCGCTGGGCATCTTCGTTAAAAGCGAATGATTTATGTAGATGCTCCCCTATGGAAAGGAGTCAAAACTGAGCTTATTATTATAGCATAATTAGAGGAATGCAATGACAAGAGCTGAAATTTTATCCGAGATCAAACGGGCAGAGGAAGAAGCAAAAGCTTCAGTCGCAGCAGCAATCGGGACAAAGAACAAAAAGATTTCCGAAGCAATTACTGAGTCAAGGGAGAGTATAAGGAAGGCGGAAGAAGAGGCGCGGATAAGTGCAGAGGCAAAGACAGGCGAGGCAAGAAAGCTCATCAGGGAAGAACGGGAAAAGATCATTAAAAAAGGCACTCAGGACGCGCTTGAGACAAAGAACAGGGCAAAACAGAACGTTGAGAAAGCCACTAAATTTATTTTAACGGAATTCGAGAGGGCAGTGGATGTTTAAGCCAGCTCAGATGACACGGGTGGTCATTGCAGGCACAAGAGACCTCATGGAGCCCACAATTTCCACGCTTCACCGGCTGAACATCCTGCACATAACCGATTATACGGAAGAGAACGGGGATTTCAGGATTGGAAAACCCTTAAAACCCGCCTCCAGACTTTCGGAGCATCTTCTCTCTTTAAGATCTATCGCAAATCAGCTTGTTGTTGCCGAAAAAGAACCGGCTTCCAGGCAGAGCGCCGGACAGATGCCATTGATGATAGATGAGAAGATCACAACCCTCCAGAAAGAGGTAACAAGCCGCACTGAAGAACTCAGGAACCTTGAATTCAGGATAAAAGAAAAGAAAGATCTCATTTCTGCGGTCAAACCTTTCACATATCTACCGCTGCCACTGGAATTGTACCGTGGCTATGAGACCCTGAAAGTATATACTGGTTTTATTGCCGGCAATATTGAACAGAAACTCCCGGGGATAACAAATAACTACGAACTTTTCACAGGCGAGTATGAGAAAAGAAAGATCTTTGCCCTTTTTATCCCGAGACTCTTTGAGGAGCAGGTGCAGAAGCTCCTTCAGGATGAGCGTCAGTATGTTGAACTGAAAGCCCCTGAAGTAAAAGGGAATCCCCCGGATGTTCTTGATGGACTTACAAAAGAGGTGTATGCCCTTCAAGATAAACAGGCATCCTTACAATCAGAACTTGAAGGCATCAAGAAAGAGTATTCTGAATTCATATTGGCTGCTGATGAATATCTTTCCATGGAGACGCAGAAGGCTGAAGCTCCTCTGCGGTTTGCCACAAGTCCTAATGCTTTTATTATCGACGGATGGGTACCCACTAAAAAATTCGCAGAACTGGAATCCGGTCTTGCGGAAAGTTCACGCGGTCTGGTACATATCACAAAACTTGAAGAAAAAGTAAAAGAACAGGAAATTCCCATAGAACTTGAGAACCCCGGACCTGCAAAACCGTTCGAACTGCTCATAAATACGTTCGCGACACCCAGGTATGGCGAGATAGATCCGTCGGTCATTCTCTTCATCACCTTCCCGCTCTTTTATGGCATCATGCTTGGAGATGTGGGATACGGTATTATCCTGGCAGCAATGGCATTTGGAATTAAATATAAATTCAAGACCGGTGGGCTGAATTCTCTTGCGCTGATTTTACTCCTCTCGGCTGTCATGTCAATAATATTCGGCGTTGTATATGGCGAATTTTTCGGACTCCCGATATTTAAGATGGAATCACATGGCAAAATCGAAGAAGGTCTTCTCGGGATAGGTTTCCCTGCGATTGCAGGATTGCATCTGCCTATACACAGGTTCGGGCAGGTGCAGTCTCTGCTGCTTTTAACACTGGTAATAGGTATATTACATGTTCTTGCAGGTCTCGTGATAGGTTTCAGGAACGTATTGGTAGCGCATGATATCAAGCACGCGGTTTACGCAAAAGGAAGCTGGATGATGATATTGATAGGCGGCGTCGCAGTTATTGCAAAATTGATGCCGGCTGTGACGTCAAAGTTACCCATCCCCTCAAGCGACCCGGTTTTTTTGGGCGGGATGGTACTTGCGATCATAGGACTCATACTTCTTATTAAAGGAGAAGGTTTCATATCCATTCTTGAAATACCCACGATTCTCAGCAACGTCCTGTCCTACTCAAGGCTACTTGCCATCGGGTTGTCATCGGTTGGAATCGCTCTTGTGGTCAATACGCTTTCTATGGACCTTTTCATCAGGCCGGACGGCGTTCCTATGGGAGGGGGTGCAGGTCTTGCCCTTGTAGGCGTAGTGATCCTCTTCGTCGGACATCTAATAAACCTTTTACTCGGAATTCTCGGACCCGGACTTCATTCATTGAGGCTTCAGTATGTGGAATTCTTCACTAAATTTTATGTAGGGGGAGGTAAAAAATACATCCCCTTTGGTTATAAACGAAAATATACGGAGGAATAAAAAATATGGTAGCAGATGCTGGAATGATAGCAATTGGAGCAGGAATAGCAGTAGGGCTTTGCGGTATTGGCGCAGCTATAGCTGAACAGTCCATAGGAGCTGCTGCTGTTGGAGCAATGGCAGAGGATGAAAAATTTTTCGGTAAAGGTCTTCTGATGACCGTTATACCTGAATCCATAGCAATATTCGGTCTTGTAGTAGCGCTGATATTATTGTTCGTATTCAATGTTGAGTAAACAATTATGGGACTTGATGCAATAGTTGAGGAAATAAAAGCCAGGGGTAAAGCAGAAGCAGATAGGATAAGCGATGAAACCTATCAGGAAGTTTCCAGGATTATTGCAGATGCCCAATCCCAGGCAGAAAAGATAATATCAGCAAGACAGGAAGCTGTCAGTAAAGATATCGAAAGACTCAGGCAGCAGGAACTGTCAAGCGCCAATCTTGAAGTCAAAAGAGCAATGCTCAATGCCCGCAAGGAAGTACTTGATGAAGTGTATGAAGCTTCGAAAGAATCGGTCGGCAAACTTCCGGATGAAAAGAACCAGAAACTTCTTGGCTTGATCATCAAGAAAAATGAAAAGAACAACTCTAAAATATATTCAAGAGAGAAGGATAAGACTGCAGTTAAGAAGCTCACAACACTCAATTATGCCGGTGAGATAAACTGCATCGGCGGAGTTATCATCGAGAACGATAATGGGACAGAATATCTGGACTTCAGATACGAGACGATCCTGAAAGATGTCAGTGAAAAATCGTTGAAACTGGTCTCTGATATCCTGTTTGGGTGAAAAAAGATATGTTTGTCTCAAACAATGTCAAATACGCATATATCGTAGCCCGGGTCCGGGCTATGAAGGGCAAACTTATTCCCAAAGAGATGTATCCCAGGTTCCTCAACATGGAAATACCGGAGATAACCCGTTTTATCGGGGAGTCCGTGTATAAGAAGGATGTTGATGAGCTGGGGAAAAAATACAGAGGTACTGACCTGATTGAACACGCCCTGAACCAGAACCTCGCTCTGACATACCGCAAACTGATAGAGGTATCGCAGGACGAAGCCAACTATCTGATAACTGAATATCTCCGCTCCTGGGACATCTGGAATATAAAGACCATCCTTAGAGGGAAATTCTCAGGGGCGAGCGATGATGAGATACTTGAGGACGTTGTATCAGGCGGTCAGTTGAGATACAGGGATATAACAGAGATTGTCAAGGTCGGCACTGTGGAGGGCGTTATAGCGTCGTTCGCAAAGACGCCTTACTATCCGGCGCTTGAAGGATACAGGGGAAACCTTGCTGAGATCGAGAACGCCCTTGACCTGATGTATTATTCCAACCTCATCAAAGCGGTGACTGCGACAGGAAATAAATTATTCTTGAAATTCCTGAAGACTGAGATAGACCTCAAGAACCTGAAGATGCTTTTCAGGATGAAGCGCGCCGGTATGGAGCGCGATGAGATTATGAAGCTTCTCATACCAGGCGGCATGGAATTGAAAGACAGTGACCTTATAAGGCTGGCTTCACTTTCCATGAGTGATTTCGTGCGCGCCCTGGAAGAGTATTCCTACTGGAACGCGATATCAGATATCAGCGGGGAACTGTCCTCTCTTGGAGATATTGAGACGAGGCTGGATAAATATGGACTTGTGTACGCTTCGCGGATATCGTACTATTACCCGCTTTCGATCCTGCCGATCCTTGATTATATCCTGAGCAAGAAGATCGAAGTGGATAACGTGAGAATGATCGTGCGCGGAAAAGAGACCTCCCTTCCTGAAGACATTATTAAATCCCACCTGGTGATGTAGATGGAGATAGCAGTTATAGGGAACTGTGATTTTGTGCTTGGATTCAGGCTTGCAGGTATTCGCAAGACTTACGAAGCTGCGCCTGCAGAATTAGAAGCCAGGATCCAGACTGTACTGGATGATAAGAATGTGGGGATACTTGTGATGCATAACGATGATCTGAAAAAATTATCCACACACATGCAGAAAACCCTTGATGATTCGGTTGAGCCAACAGTTATAGCCATAGGTGGAAAAGGAGAAAGCACGAACCTCAGGGACAAAATAAAACAGGCGGTAGGTGTCGATCTTTGGAAATAGAAGGTGTCTTGTAAAATGAAAACAAATGGTAAAATTTATAGAATTTCCGGACCAGTTGTCATCATAAGCGGTTTAAATACCAGAATGTACGATGTGGTCAAAGTCGGAAATGAAGGATTGATGGGTGAGGTAATCGGTATTGAAGGTGACAAATCCACAGTACAGGTCTATGAAGAGACCTCGGGCATAAGACCTGGCGAACCAGTGGAGAATACCGGTATGCCCCTGTCTGTCGAACTCGGTCCGGGTCTTCTTGAGAGCATATATGACGGTATCCAGCGTCCACTTCCGGTGCTGAAAACCACAATGGGCGACTTTATAAAACGCGGTGTATTCGCAGATGGTCTCTCCCGTGAAAAGCAGTGGGATTTTGTCCCCACGGCAAATAAAGGAGATAAAGTAAAAGGCGGCGACATAATTGGAACAGTCCAGGAAACACAGAACATTGAACACAGGATAATGGTGCCTCCCGATGTTTCAGGCACGGTCGAGGAAATCAAGAAGGGTAAGTTCAAGGTCGACGAGGTGGTTTGCACGCTTTCGGGCGGGAAGAACCTCACGATGATGCAGAAATGGCCGGTCAGGAAACCAAGACCTGTCGGCAAGAAGCTCACACCAAATAAACCCCTCATCACGGGACAGAGGATACTCGACGGTCTTTTCCCTGTGGCAAAGGGCGGTACTGCGGCTATCCCCGGTCCGTTCGGGAGCGGCAAGACCGTTACGCAGCAGCAGCTTGCAAAGTGGAGCGATACAGAGATAGTAGTATACATAGGATGCGGCGAGCGCGGCAACGAAATGGCTGATGTACTTAACGAATTCCCTGAACTCGAAGACCCCAAGACAGGAAGACCTTTAATGGAAAGGACTGTGCTAATCGCAAATACCTCTAACATGCCAGTGGCAGCAAGGGAAGCCTCGGTGTATACGGGGATCACGATCGCCGAATACTACCGCGACATGGGTTATGACGTATCCCTGATGGCTGACTCCACATCCAGGTGGGCTGAAGCGTTGAGAGAGATCTCATCAAGGCTTGAAGAGATGCCTGGCGAGGAAGGGTATCCGGCTTACCTTGCAGCAAGATTGTCAGAGTTCTACGAGCGTTCAGGTAGAGTGATGGGGCTTTGTGGAAAAGAAGGTTCTATCACGGTGATCGGTGCGGTCTCGCCGCCAGGCGGCGACTTCTCAGAACCAGTTACCCAGAATACGCTGCGTATCGTTAAAGTCTTCTGGGCGCTTGACGCGAAACTGGCACAGCGGCGTCATTTCCCTGCGATAAACTGGCTCAACAGCTATTCATTATACACAAAGGTGCTTGGAGACTGGTATAAAGACAATGTTTCCCCTGAATGGTCAAAACTCAGGGACGATGCAATGGAGTTGCTGCAGAAAGAGGCTGAACTCCAGGAGATAGTTCAACTGGTCGGTTCCGATGCGCTCCCTGATGACCAGCAGCTCACGCTTGAGATAGCACGCATGATAAGAGAATATTTCCTGCAGCAGAATGCATATCATGAAGTGGATACCTTCAGTCCCATGGATAAGCAGTTCAAGCTTTTGAAGGCGATCACAACATGGGGCAGCAGGGCGCAGTCAGCGCTTGAAGGCGGTGTTGCTGTGGAAGACATAATGAAATCAAAATCAAAGGACGACCTTGCAAAAGTCAAGTTCGAGAAGGACTTTGACACGGCACTCGGTGTTATTTTAAAGAGTATGGATGAAGAGTGGAAGTCGCTCGGGGGCAAGTAACATGACTAAGGAATACAAGACAATAAGAGAGATCGCAGGACCGCTTATCTTCGTTGAGAAGACTGAACCTGTAGGATACAACGAACTTGTCATTATCACACTCCCTGACGGCTCTACCAAGAGAGGACAGGTACTGGATACCTCGGAAGACACAGTCGTGGTGCAGGTATTCGAGGCTGCAGGAGGACTTAATAGGGACTCAAGGGTAAGGTTCACAGGCGAGACTATCAAACTCCCGGTCTCGATAAACCTGCTCGGAAGGATACTATCAGGTTCAGGCGAACCCCTTGACGGCGGACCCCGTATAGTTCCTGATGACAGGCTTGAAATAATAGGGGCTGCTATTAACCCGTACGCACGCCTTCCGCCAAAGGAGTTCATCCAGACAGGCATTTCCACAATAGATGGGATGAACACCCTGGTGCGCGGTCAGAAACTTCCTATTTTCTCTGGCTCTGGTCTTCCGCACAACGAGATCGCTTTGCAGATCGCAAGACAGGCTAAAGTGCGAGGCTCCAAGGAGCCGTTTGCTGTAGTGTTTGCCGCAATGGGTATCACCAACGAAGAGGCGCAGTATTTCATGCGCGACTTTGAACGCACAGGCGCTCTTGAGCGGGCAGTAGTGTTCCTCAATCTTGCAAATGACCCGGCTGTAGAGCGGCTTATCACGCCAAGACTTGCGCTCACAGCGGCTGAGTACCTTGCGTATGAGCACGATATGCACGTACTTGTAATTCTTACAGATATCACTAACTACTGTGAAGCTCTGCGTCAGATGGGCGCTGCAAGGGAAGAAGTGCCAGGAAGGCGCGGCTATCCGGGCTACATGTACACAGACCTTGCCTCGCTGTACGAGCGCGCCGGTGTCATAAAGGGAAGAAAAGGCTCAGTGACCCAGTTCTCCATATTGTCAATGCCTGGCGATGATATCACACATCCTATCCCTGACCTTTCAGGATACATCACCGAAGGGCAGATAGTTATCTCAAGGGAACTCCACAGGAAAGGAATATATCCGCCAGTCAACGTGCTTCCATCACTCTCAAGGCTGATGAACTCAGGCATTGGAGCGACAAGAACAAGAGAAGACCACAAGGCTGTATCTGACCAGCTCTATGCAGCATACGCAGAAGGCAAGGATTTGAGGGGGCTTGTGGCTATAGTAGGCAAGGACGCCCTTTCCGAAAGGGACAAGAAATTCCTTGAGTTCGCCGACATGTTCGAGGACAGGTTCGTGCGCCAGGGTATGGATGAGAACAGGGATATAGAGACCACGCTCGACCTTGGATGGGAACTCCTCGCATCACTGCCAGAGGCGCAGCTTACAAGGATCGACAACAAGTACATCCAGAAATACCATCCCGCCCATAAGGGAAAGAAAGAGTAGTATGGCGATCAAGGACAATATCAAGCCCACGCGATCAGAGCTGATAGATCTCAAGAAGAAGATAAATCTCAGCCAGAGCGGGCACAAGCTGCTCAAGATGAAGCGCGACGGGCTGATACTTGAATTATTCGCGATACTTGAGAAAGCAAAGGACGTTAGAGCTGAAATGGAGAAGCAGTTCGCCGCCGCATCGCTGAGACTTGCAATTGCGAAGTCAGTCGAAGGCGTGATCGTGGTAAAATCCACAGCTTTTGCCCTCAAGGACACTCCAAAGCTTGAGCTTGTGAGCAAGAACGTAATGGGTGTTGTGGTGCCTAAGATCGAAGCTTCAAGTGTTCATAAGGGTCTTGATGAACACGGGTACGGCATCATAGGCACAAGCTCGCGCATTGATGAAGCAGTGGATGCCTATGAGATACTTGTGGAGAAGATAATCCTTGCAGCAGAGATCGAGACCACGATGAAAAAGCTGCTTGAGGACATCGAAAAGACAAAGCGCAGGGTGAACGCGCTTGAGTTCAAGGTGATACCCGAGCTTACAGATGCGAAGGATTTTATAGTGCTGCGGCTTGAGGAGATGGAGCGAGAGAACACGTTCAGGCTGAAGAGGATAAAGGGGTAACACCCAACTTGTTTTCAAACTATCGCCTGGATTCCATCTGATTGGGTCCGGGATCAAAGAAGCACACAGGAATCCCCTCACTCCTGGCTGGTCGCCATCCATAATAGAAAGCCAGCAGACAGGGTTTTTATTCGCAAAATCGATGCAAGCTTTTAAGTCCATAATACCTCCAGCATCAACTTTGAATTTTTTTCAAGGAATTTATCGAGGTAGTAATCTTCCACGCCGATCTCACTTTTAATATCCGAGATCCTGCTATTCTCAAATCTTGATGAATATAGCTGTATGTCAAGCAGCCAGTTGCAATCATGATTCCGTTCTGCAGCAGGTGAATATATAAGATAACTTGATTGTTTTTTCTACATTTAGCATATTTAAATCAAATCTCGATAAGGTCCTTTTTTACCACAGTGTTGGCAGGGCAGCGTTACTCCATATGTACATTTATTACATCTTTCGCAATGCCATTCTCTCCAATCCCTACATTCTCCGCATATTTCACAATGCCATGTACAATTATCTTGCTCCACTCCATGCCAACAAAATGAAAACCAATACACAGTCATGCATTCTTTGCATTCATATTCATTTAATAAATTTTTCAATTGTATTATCAATATCATCCATTTCAAGATACAATTCTGCTATATCTGAAAGTGGTTTCATACACTCAGGATATTCCAAAGCCACTTTTTCCAATCTTTTAATTCTTTCTTTATTGTCTTTTACTTTATCCCAGACACTGTAAGTTGCGTCTTTGCATTCTTCTTCACGACCCATATTATTCCTCTATTTTTTTATATAACGTTTCGCAGGTATATGAAATTTCGCCGTAAGGCGAAATTTGGGTAGTGTCCTACAAATAGTGACCTATCTGTATTAATTGAACTTGTTGATTGACGATTTCATAAAAATGAGCCACAAAGAGACGTTATCACGATAAAATTAATTAAAAAATCCTGATTATAACCTCTGTGTTCTCTGTGCCTCAGTGGCAATGCCATGATTTTCAAGGCAGACACACATAAAGACATCATGTCACGAAAGTTATGGCATTACTGAATTTTCAACATTTTCAATTCCTTGTTGGTCAGTGCCAGATCTTTCTTGATTTTTTTCTTCTTAAGGTAGTTACCGCCGTATTTTTCATCTACAAAAGCTTCTACTTCACTTCGGATTAGCTTCAAAGATCGGTTCAGGAAGTCCGGCATTAAGGCAATGCGTTTGCATTTTTTCTATACCGTTGCCCCATTGTTCGATCAATTCAGTATCAAAAAAAACTTCTGCAAGTCCTTTATTTCGCAATGCTGATGAATGTGGCTTGTGTAGTTCTTCCAGCGTAATACCAAACGGTAAACGACCGGGACTCCAGATAACAACTCTATCGTCAAATATTCGTATTTCAATATGTGATAAGATGGTATAATCCCTGTGACAGACAGCATTAATGAGAGCTTCTCGCAGGGCTTCCAGAGGATATTCCCATATTTGCTCTCTTTCTGGTTTACCTGTTTTAATAAGGTCTAATAAGTTCATTCCATTCGTCATCGATTAACAGAAAAACCGTGAGATAGAACACGGATTGCACGGATGACACGGATACGCACGGATCCGTGAAAATCCGTCTGATCCGTGTCATCCGTGTTCGATTTATAACTAAACCTGTAAAAAATGAAAAATTAATAACTCTTTGAATAACTGTACAGAGCAAGCATGTTAAATTCCTTAACCGATGACAGATGAAGTTCAATTTGTTGGCTTAATTGTTCATTTAAAGGGAAGATTGTTGGGACTTTTGATTAATCCAAGTTCATTTCTATTTTTCCTTTGTTTTCGACTTCTTAGATTGTGTTTGTTTAGCTCAGACATAATTCCTGTCTTAGTACCTTTTCAAGTTCTTCAAATCCATTCTTCCCTTGCAATCTGGCAGTAGCCAGTAAAGAAGCAATA
>BLYN01000111.1_pt1 | contig 47158 bp, 54 predicted proteins | sample 7848601 | NCBI WGS metagenome assembly BLYN01 (sample SAMD00058756, study PRJDB5105) | groundwater metagenome | biome: groundwater biome; feature: underground water body; material: groundwater | place: Japan:Gifu, Mizunami | collected 2014-06-26 | depth 300 m m
CCAACATGAATTGAAACTGGCTCCATTTTGCTGCCGATACTGTACAGCATAATTAAGCGGTCTAATCTGGAATAGTATCAAAAGACAGCTTATTGGTGCTTAGAAAAAAAACTATATTGTTGGCAAGGAACATGCCAATGATATGATGCATAATGATATGTTTATATCCTTCCGAACTATCCAGAAAAGACCATTTTAATAAAGTATTATAAAAACATTAGGTTTACCAAGTTCTACATCATGCATAATTTTGAATACTTTAGAAGCCACCTATAAGCCGAGAATCATTTGTCCGTTCCCTATAATGTGAACACAGCCATTATAGTCAGACTCCATACCTTTTGGTTTAAGCGTTTTCAGACTATTTTCGCTTATTGCGCATTACGACTCTTACGAGGGTTCAACTTTCGTTTTCTTCATGGTACTCTTATCCTGACAGTTCATTCAAATTAGTCTTTTAAATTCCTCCATATTGTCCTGAGAGCTTTGCACCCCAGCGTTACCGCTGACGCACATCTCAGTAGGATTACCCCAAACGGAAGGGGTAGCACACGGCAATACATGATGTAACTTCTTGTCACGGGCGTTCTTTGCGAACTTTGCGGTGATATAGATTTTAGATTTTTATTATCTGAAGTTGTGCGGACAACTATAATAACCATTGATGAATAAATCCGGTGCAAAGTTAGAGCAGCTTTTCAGCGGGGGATAAGAGCCATCACCCAAAGAACCCCTTGCTCTTTACCTTCTCCCCGCTTATCTCGGCAAATTCCTTAAGGAGTTTTTTCTGTCTGTCATTCAGCTTTGTCGGCACCTCTACCTTTATCTTCACAAGCTCGTCGCCCTTCCCCGAACTGTGAAGGCATGGAAAGCCCTTGCCTCTGAGCCGAAAAACCTGACCGTTCTGCGTCCCAGCCGGGATTTTCATAGACGCTTTGCCATCCAGAGTGGGCACAAGTATCTCATCACCCAGCGCAGCCTGCGCGAAGCTGATGGTAGCTTCCATGATAATATCATTTTCATGGCGGGTGAAGATCTTGTGGGACTTGACATATAACTCCACATACAGGTCACCCGGGGGTCCACCTTTTTGTCCGGCTTCCCCCTCCCCCGAAACCCGAAGCCTTGAGCCCGAATCAACACCCGGCGGGATTTTGACCTCCAGTTTTCGTTTCTTTTGCACCGTGCCTGAGCCGTGGCATGTCGTGCACGGGGAATCAATAACATTCCCTGCGCCGCGGCACGTCCCGCAGGTTGAGGTTGTCATAAACCTGCCGAAGGGAGTATTCTGCGTTCTGCTTACCTGACCTGTACCGCGGCATGCGGGGCAGGTCTTTGGAGATGTTCCCGGTTTTGCGCCGCTTCCGCGGCATACATCGCATGTCTCTGTCCTGAGGACTTCAAGCTCGACCTTTTTTCCTGATGCTGCCTCCTCGAACTCCATAGCCAGTTCATAGAGCATATCAGAGCCGCGCCTCGGTCCTTCGCGTCTTCCCACTCCCCCGCCAAAGAATGTGTCAAAAATACCGCCTCCCCTGCCACCGCCAAACCCGAAATCCCTGAGAATATCCTCGAAATCCACACCCCTGAAGATATCCTCCTGCGAGTACCTCATATCGATGCCAGAATGACCGAACTGGTCATACTGCTGGCGCTTGTTCTGGTCAGATAACACGGCGTAGGCTTCCGATATCTCTTTGAACTTCTCCTCGGCGTCAGGGGCTTTGTTCCTGTCAGGATGATACTGCATCGCCAGTTTGCGGTACGCTGTTTTGATATCATCAGCAGAAGATTTCTTATCTACACCCAGGATTTCGTAATAGTCGCGTTTAGTAGCCATGAATTGCAGTTATAATGCTCTGAATGTAAAAAAAGATATGTCCTTTTTAATAGATGGCTATTTTTTATCCTCATCCACTACCTTGTATTCAGCATCCGTTACTTTCTCATCTTTCTTTTCTTCAGCCTGTCCCTGCTGCCTCTGTTGCTGCTGCTGAGCCTGCTGCTGATAAAGTATAGTGCTAATCGCATGCATCTCCTTTGTGAGGTCTTCAATTGCGGACTTGATCCTGCCGATATCTTCACTTTTCAGGGCTTCTTTTGTGTACTCAATAGCCTTCTCAACCTTCTGTTTCTGGTCGCCTGAGACCTTATCTCCAAGCTCCTTAACCGTCTTCTCGGTTGTGTATATCAGAGTATCAGCCTGGTTCGTTACCTCGACTTTCTCCTTACGCCTCCTGTCCTCTTCAGCATATTTCTCGGCGTCCTTTATCTTACGGTCTATCTCATCCGATGCCATCTTGAGAGGCGCAGTTATGGTCATCTTCTGTTCTTTGCCTGTCCCCATGTCTTTTGCTGTCACATGAAGTATCCCGTTCGCGTCGATATCAAAGGTAACTTCGATCTGTGGAATTCCGCGCGGCGCGGGCGGGATGCCTACAAGGTTGAACCTGCCAAGGGTCACGTTGTCGTATGACATAGCCCTTTCTCCCTGGAGCACATGTATCTCCACGGTGGTCTGGCTGTCAGCAGCGGTTGAGAATATCTGGCTTTTGCGGGTGGGGACCGTGGTATTCCTGTCGATGAGCTTTGTCATGATATGACCAAGGGTCTCGATGCCCAGTGTGAGCGGGGTAACATCAAGCAGCAGGATATCCTTTACTTCTCCTGCGAGAACTCCTGCCTGGATGGCTGCGCCCATTGCCACGCATTCCATCGGGTCAACACCCCGCTCCACTATCTTTCCCACATAGTCCTCCACGAACTTCAGGACTACGGGCATCCGTGTGGGTCCACCCACAAGGATGACTCTCTTAATGTCATTCTTTGTTAATTTTGCATCAGACAACGCTTGCTCCATTGGAGCGCGGCACCTGTCGATGACAGGTCTTATTACTTCCTCAAGTTTAGCTCTGGTCAGCGTCATGGTGAGGTGTTTGGGACCTCCTGCATTCGCTGTGATGAAAGGCTGGTTAATCTCCGTGGTAAGCGTGGTGGAAAGCTCTATCTTGGCTTTCTCTGCCGCATCGCGAAGCCTCTGGTTCGCTACCCTGTCTTTGCGCAGGTCTATACCGTGTTCTTTTTTAAACTCCTCTGCGATGAAATCTACAAGCCTGTTATCCATGTCAGTGCCGCCAAGCTGCGTGTCGCCTGCGGTGGATTTGACTTCGAATACACCGCCTCCAAGCTCCATTATCGTCACATCAAGAGTTCCACCGCCCAGATCAAAGACAAGTATCCTCTGGTCACCAACCTTATCAAGACCGTAAGCAAGAGAGGCTGCCGTGGGTTCATTGATGATCCTCACGACCTCAAGTCCTGCTATTTCCCCGGCATCCTTGGTAGCCTGCCTCTGGTTATCGTTGAAATATGCAGGCACCGTGATGACCGCTTTTTCCACCTTATCGCCAAGAAATGCCTCTGCATCCTGCTTTATCTTCTGGAGCAGGAAGGCTGAAAGCTCCTGCGGTCTGTAATCTTTCCCCCGCAGTGAATATTTATAATCAGTCCCCATTTTTCTCTTAAATGCATAGGCTGTCCCTTCGGGATTTGTTACAACCTGCCTTCGTGCAGGTTCACCCACAAGCCTCTGCCCGTCTTTTGTGAAAGCCACGTATGACGGGAAGGCTTTGCCTCCAAGGGAAACCCCTTCCGCGCTCGGTATTATCACAGGTCTATTGCCCTGCATCACAGCAGCGGCAGAATTGCTTGTACCAAGATCTATTCCTATTATCTTTGCCATTAACTCACCTCATTTTCATTATCTGTATCTTTATTTTTTGATACTCTCACTTTGGAATATCGAATGACCTTATTGTTCAACATATAACCCCGTGAGAACTCCTCAAGGATCATATCCTCTTCATCATCATCAGAAGGCGTCTGCATCATGGCTTCATGCTTATACGGATCAAATTTTTCTCCCAGAGCTTTAATTGGAACAAGACCGTTTTTTTCAAGTACGTTCTTTAATTGCTTATATATTAGCTCCATACCCTGGATCAACTTTTCTTTATCAGAGAATTCCTTTGCGTTCTCAAGTCCTCTTTCAAAAGATTCCATAATATCTACCAGTTCTATTATGAGCTTCTCATTTGCATATTTTATGAATTCTTCCTTTTCTTTTTGCGTTCTTTTTCTGAGATTCTCAAACTCCGCGTTCAGTCTAAGGCACCTGTCTTTTTCTTCTTCAAGCTGTTTATTTAATGTTTCCAGCTCTTTTTCGAAATTACCTGTGACTCCGGTCTCCTCATTCTGAGAAGCTTGAGGCTCTTCCTTTTTGCTATTAATATCAGTCTTCGCCAACATCTGGAGCCTGTATCCCATCGTAATAATCCGCAGTATGCTCTGGCCTGACATCCATCATGCCTGTTTCCCTTGCCGTCAGGATATCATCGATGCGCAGTATCATGTTAGCAGCATCGGTGGCTGATTTGATTATCTGCGTCTTGACGCGCAGCGGTTCTACTATACCAAATTTAAGCATATCCTCGGCTTTTCCTGTTAAAACGTTCAGACCTGCTGTCTTTTTACCTTTGCTGTGGGCATTCCTCAGTTCTGCAATAATATCAATTGCATCAAGACCTGCGTTCTCAGCAATGCCTTTCGGTATCTCCTCAAGCGCTTCGGCGTAAGCTGTTATCGCAAGCTGCTCTCTGCCGTGAAGGGTGGTAGCATAAGCCCTGAGCTTCATCGCAAGTTCTATTTCCGGCGACCCGCCTCCTGCCACTATCTTTCCGTCCTCGATCACGTCGCCCACCACGCGGAGCGCATCATCCAGTGCGCGTTCCACTTCATCTGCCACATGCTCCGCGCCGCTGTATATCAGAATGGATACAGCCTTGGGGTTCTTGCATCCCTCGACGTATATCATCTTGTAATTGCCAACTCCGCGCTCTTCGACCATGTTAGCATATCCGAGGTCATCCTCTTCAACCCCGTCAACTTTGGAGACAACGCGTGCTCCGGTCGCCTTAACGATTTTCTTTATCTCTTCATCCGAGCATCTTCGCACTGCAAAGATGCCTTTCTTCGTCAGGTAATGCATCCCTATATCGTCTATGCCTTTTTCCGTGAATACGACATTTGCTCCGCTTTTTGCTAGTGCTTCCACTTTCTCTTCCACAAGCCTGCTTTCCTCAAGCCTTGCCTCAGAGAGCATATCTGCCGAGGATATGTGGATTTTTGATGAAGTCTTTGTTTTCTCGACTTCAATGCCTGTGTCCATGACTGCGATCTTTGCATTATCGACTTTCTTCGGCATGTTCTTGTGCGCCCTTGCCCTGTCAATCACGACGCCGTGGACGAACTTTGTATCTTTTATAGTGCCGCCTCGCTGGTGGATGATGTTGATGTTCTCCTTTACGTTCACCCTGCCGCTTTCTTTGATCGACAGAGCGGTCTTCACGCACAGCTCTACCAGCGGTTCAAGCGCCAGGTCTGCGCTTTTTCCCGTGAGCGCCGTCCTTGCGATATTTTCAAGAACGTCGTCTGAAGCGTCTATTGCCAGTTCATCCAGTATCTCAAGAGCTTTTACCTGGGCAAGACTGTAACCCCGTGTGATAATTGTGGGATGGACATTCTGTTCTACCAGGATACGCGCTTTGTTCAATAGTTCTCCTGCAAGAACCACCGCGCTTGTCGTTCCGTCCCCGGCTTTATCTTCCTGCGTGCGGGCTATCTCCACCATCATCTTTGCAGCGGGATGTTTTATGTCCATCTCCCGCAAGATCGTGGCGCCGTCATTGGTGATGACCATGTCACCGACTGGATTTACAAGCATCTTGTCCATGCCTTTCGGGCCGAGCGTTGTCCTAACCGCGTCTGCGATGGCTTTCGCGGCTGTGATATTGAACCCGAGCGCTTCTCTGCCCTGAGTTCTTGTTTTGTCTTTGTCCAATATAATAATAGGCTGTCCGCTTAATTGTCCTGCCATAATGAATTACCTCCAGGCGTAAAGATAATTCTAAGTGTTTGTGGTTCTATAAATAATTTTTGCAGGCTATGGATTGTCCGTGGATATTAAACCTGAGCCAGAACATTCTCAAGTTCATTCAAATCTATGCACCTTGCATGCCCTGTCTTTATTGAAAAGCTCCTTGCAGCAACAGCATAATATTCTTTTCGGTCTTTGTTGTTCCAGTTAACGAACTTTGCCTTTTCTTTCAATTCTTGATATATTATTTCAGAATTCACATTTTTCTGCCATTTGCATTCACAGAAAAGAATTTCATGTGTTTGTTCATTCAAGGCGACTATATCGATCTCAAGCTCTTTCTTCTGTCCATTTTCACGGTAAAAACCCCACCATTTGCCCGCTCTTGATATGGGAAATGGAGAAATTCTCATTATAGCTTCTTTTCTTATGAGATTTTCAAATTTCTTACCTGTATAAGCATTAAAGTTCTTGTAAATGTTTCCCTCAATGTTTCTCATTTCTCCCATTTCAATATCAGACCTATACGGTTCGAAAAATCGTGAATAGAAATCAAAAAAATTATCATCAATGGTGTACAGCGTTCTTTTGCTCTTTTTCTCAGTCACTGGAATTTCTTTCCTGATTATACCAAGCATTATAAGGGTCTTGAGATATCTGTCCATATCAGAGGCTTTGATCCCTGCTCTATTTGCAATATCCGCAACTTTTGCATTTCCCTGGGCTATGGCAGAAAGAATTCCCTTATATACATCAGGTTCCCTCATTTCCTCCCTGAGAAGAAAATCAACTTCTTCATAAAGCCTCCCTTTTTTCGAAAGGATCTCCTTTTTTGCATTTTCAAGCGCAGATATGCCTGGATCAAACTTATCAAGATAAAATGGGACGCCCCCAAGGATAGCGTATGTTCTTATATTCTCCTCAATATCATATCGGGGAAAGAAATCTTTAAAATATCTGAATTTAAGAAAATCGAGTTTAATATGCCCTGTCTTCCTTCCATAGAGCGGATTCTTATATCCCAGAAGGCTTTCCATCATGCTTATGCTTGAGCCGCAGATAATGATCATCACATTCTTCTCTTTCAGCACTTCATCAATAACAGCCTGGAACAGCGAAGGCATAGAATCATCTTTTTCAACAAGGTATGAAAACTCATCCAGCACCACAACAAGTTTTTCTTTTGCTTTTGGCACAAGATAAGAAAATATCTCTTCCAGATCCCCCGTAGCGATCACTGGCTCATTGAGTAACTTTGCTATCTCTTGCTTGAATCTTGAAACGTTTACAGCTGTACCCGCCTTGTTGCACAGCATGTAAATGTGCGGCTTATTTTTTATGAAGTTCTTGATCAACTCGGTCTTTCCGATCCTTCTCCTGCCGTAAATGACGAAAAAATCAAAGCCATGCTTATTGTATCTTTCTTCCAGGAGCTCAAATTCGTCTTTTCTGTCAATAAACAGGAACATAATCCTAATGTTTGTATTCCTAAAGATATAAGGGTTTCGTTTGACTGAATTTAACGGATTATCACGGATCCGTGCGCATCCGTGTACTATCACGCGATTTTTCTCTTCACCTCAGGACTTTTTCCATTATCCCCAGCGCTTTCCTCAAATTCCCTTCCGAAGTCGAATATGAAATCCTGATATGCCCCTTCCCGTTCTCCCCAAAAGCCGAGCCCGGAGTAACAATGACGCCGTTCTTTAATAACTTCTGCGGCGCATCCTCATCCTCTACTTCGGGGAAGGCGTAGAATGCTCCCTGCGGCTTGACGCATTTGATCCCCATCGAGCTGAATCCTTCCATCAATATATCCCTCCTTACCCTGAAGCTCTCGCGCATCTCGCGCACGCAGTCCTGCGGTCCCTCGATGGCTGCCAGAGCCGCCTTCTGGGCGATAGAGCAGGCGCATGCCTGGATGTACTGGTGGACCTTGAGCATCTGTTCGATGTAGTCCTTACGCGCCGCTGCATAACCGATGCGCCAGCCAGTCATGGCATAGGTCTTAGATACTGCATTTATCGTAATTACGTTATCAGTGAACTTCGCGGGACTGACATGCTCACCCTCGTATATAAAATGTTCATAGACCTCATCAGATATTAGAGTTATATCGTTATCCTCTGCAAGTTCAGCCAGACCCTTTATTTCCTCTCTGGTCTGCACCGTCCCTGTAGGATTGGAGGGCGAATTTATGATAAGAGCACGGGTTTTCGGGGTAATGCGCTTGTTCACTGCATCCGGGGTCAGTGTCAGATTTTCACCCAGCGGCACGCCTGCGACCTTTCCCCCGGCAATCTTTGTCAGAGGTGAATATGATACAAATCCCGGGTCAGGCACCAGCACTTCATCTCCTTTATCTACCAGAGCCTGCAGCGCGAGATGAAGCGCTTCGGAAGCCCCTGAAGTGACTATCACCTCATCAGGGGCAACTGCAAAACCGTTCTCCCGCTTGAATTTCCTGCACAGGGCCTCCCGCAGTTCCGGAATCCCGAGGTTTGCTGTATATCCGGTGAATCCTTTATTGATAGCATCGATAGCCGCTGTCTTGATGTGCAACGGCGTATCGAAATCCGGCTGACCAAGTCCCAGGTTTATGGCATTTGGTCCCGCCCCTTCGAACATCTTCCTGATACCCGAAATATCAAGGTTCTTTACCCTCTGAGAAAACATGATTCTCACTCAAATACAGTGTGTCTTTTTTTCAACTCGGCTTCACTTGCGCCAGTCTTTACCATCAGCTCAGAAATAACAGCATCCAGAAATACCAGCGCCGATATCTCAAAGATGGTTCCAAGAGGCGCAAGCTGTGTATATCCTATCATCCGCCGTTCATGGTAATCTTCATAATCTATGTCCTCCTTGGGTCTTCCGGGAATAATAACAACCACATCCGATAACTTCCCCAGCGTGGAATCCTTATTCGAGGTTATGGTTGCAAGTTTTGACCCGAGCTTTTTTGAAATGGCGCCGAGGTTTGCTATTGACGTAGTTTCTCCTGAGCCCGAAACTGCGATGACAAGGTCATCAGGCTGCACCGCAGGGGCAGTTGTTTCTCCCACAACGTGAACCGCAAATCCCATGTGCATGAGCCTCATGGCAAAAGCCCTTGCCGCTAAACCCGACCTCCCCGCCCCCATCAGGAATATCTTTTTAGCCCCCAGAATACTGTCTACAAGAGCCGATGCCGAACCCGTATCAAGCTTCGAGGCAACTTTCCTTATATGTTCTGCAATAAAGTTCATCGATGCTATAGTAGCTTCACAATTTTTCTTTTCGCCGTTCATTTATCCTCTTTTTTCTTCTACAGCTTTATATTCTATCCGCTTTATCTTCAGGTCGTCAAGCTTTTTTAACTCATTATATACGTGGATTATCATGCCAGGACTCCCATCCCAGTGTAGGGTGAGTTTCACGCCTTTTTCCTTTAGCTGGTCTATTATCGATTTCACGAAATGGTCAAGAGCGAATTTTTTCGAGAACGACAGCTTGAATACCGCCCTGTATCCTCCCTTCGTTTTTGAATACGATATCAATTTGTAGCCCACACTCTCATACGCCGATATAGTCTTGAAATTACATATTATTTCCAGTTCATGACTTACCGACGAATCTACATAGGATATACCGAAAATGACATGCCGGATGAGCGGCTCGCTAACCTGCCTGCCGAACCATAGATTGATTTTTCCCTGGGTACAGGAAACGTTGATATCATCGGATCCCATTTCTACAAGGGATATTTCCCTCCCATCCGTGAGAAAACCTGCAAGTTCTTTTGCATACATGGTCTCTGTCATAAGCTTCAAATGCCCTTCTTATACTTGAGGGGATATAACTATTTTGAAATAGTGTTATTGGAAGGTTTTATATCCTTTATGGAAATGGGAAGATGTTAAGGGAGATTACCGTTAAATGATGCAAAAGGAAGAAAAAGTGGTTGTGGTGCTGCTGATAATGGCGGCGCTCTCCCTGATCATCGCGTTTTTCGGTTTCTCCTCGCAGCCTGAACCGTATTCAAAGGACTCAAAGCTGGGTGAACGCGTGCATGTGGAAGGAACGGTGCTATCAAAGCAGATGACAAAGACTGGAGATCATCTAATCATAACGCTCTCGAACCTCGATATCAAAGTGTTCGTGTCAAAGGATAAGGGGGCGAAGGAAGTGTATGATTCTTTGAAAAAAGGGGACATGGTGAGGATTACAGGTAAAGTCCAGGAGTATAAGAACGTAAGGGAGATCGTGGTTGGGAGCGCGGGGGATGTGGCGTGGGTGTAAATATATTTATATTAAATTCAAATTAATAAGTTTTTCTTTAATGTAGTTAAAGGCATTTTCGCAATCTGATGGAGATTTTCATCCTGTATTTTCAGTACCCTTTTATTTCAGGAATTCATATAGTCACGCATGAAACTTTTCAATACGCTGTCGCGGAAGAAGGAGGAGTTCAAACCCCTGGACGATGTCGTGGGGATATACACGTGCGGTCCATCGGTTTACCGGTACGCTCACATCGGGAATTTCAGGACTTTCATATTCGAGGACGTGCTTGTGCGGTACCTGAGGTTCAAAGGCTATAAGGTAAAAAGGGTGATGAACCTCACGGATATCGAGGATAAAGCAATAGTTACAGCAAGGAAAGAGGGAAAAACGCTTGCGGAACTGACAGGATATTATTCAAAAATATTCTTTGAGGACATGGAGAAATTGAGTTTACTGCCTGCCGATGTTTTTCCAAGAGCCACAGAGCATGTGCCCGAGATGATCGAGATAATAAAAAAAATGATGGCGAACGGTTACGCTTACAGGGGAAAAGACGGTACAGTGTATTACGATGTATCTAGATTCGATAAATGGGGTGAACTCTCGCATCAGAAGCTTGTGCCGGGTAAAAAGAAGATAAAACGCGATTGGTGGGGTGAGGACTCTGCCATAATATCGGATTTCGCGCTCTGGAAGTCGTATGAGAAAGAGGACGGAGATGTTTTCTGGGAGACTGAGCTGGGAAAAGGCAGACCGGGGTGGCATATAGAATGCTCGGCTATGTGTACGAAGCACCTCGGAACGCGTTTTGATATACATGTTGGAGGGGTGGACAATATATATCCGCACCACGAAACCGTGATAGCGCAAAACTTCAGTGCGTTCGGGGAGAACCCCTCAAAATACTGGCTTCACACAAGGCATCTGATGATAGATGAAAGAAAGATGTCAAAATCCGCAGGCAATTTCTACACTCTGCGCGACCTTGAGGAAAAAGGATACAGACCGATGGCGATAAAGTTCCTTCTACTCTCAAAAAGCTACAGGAGGAGGCTGAATTTCACGTTCAATGGGCTTGAGGAAGCCGGGGAAAAACTGGAAAAGATACGCAGCATCATTGAAATACTCAAATGCGCGAATGGCGTTGATGATGGGGAAAAGATCGCCATGAAAGCCCTCAAAAAATTCGAGAAGGTCATGGATGATAACCTGGATACCGGGAAGGCATTGAAGGTAATGGAAGAGCTTTCCGATGAGGTCAGAGGGATAGAACCAGATAAAAAATCAAGTGCAAAGATACTTGAAACGTTCAAAACCATGGACTCAATACTCGGATTGAGCCTATTCAAACCCTTCTGATCTGCATTTCGCGCTTCTTTGGCTGCAACTGCATAAGCAGCGCCTTGAGCTTTGCATCGTCGATCATCCCGGTCAGCCTTCCACTCTGCGCCAGAGAGATCAATTGCGCTTCGACGCTTGCCACAAGCTCGGGCTTTGTCATCTTGAGAGTATTCAGACGCTCACGAGCTTCGGGCGTGAGTATCTGGCGCATGATCGCGGCTTTTTTTGTCTCATACTCGGCGCGGGCTGCCTCCTGCTGCGCAGCCTGTGCCTGCCCGCTATACTGCTGCTGCAACTGCTCAAGTTTGCGCCTTCTTATCTCTTCGAGATCTTCATCCATATTCGTCAACCCCATTCCCCGTATTTAAATACGGGGTCTCCATACGGGGTCTCCAAAACTAATACTTTGCCAGAGCAGGAATAGTTTTTATCAGCTCTGTTTTAACCTCATTCGCTGCATTGTCCATGAACGACTGACCCTGCGGCGATACTGTCCTGCCAACTTTCTGGGCTTTGATCAAACCTGCCTTCTCAAGCTGCTCGAGCGCTTCCCTTGCGACAGAGCCGCTTCCTTTTGAGAAATGTGCAGGTCTTACTCCGTTCCTGTGCTTTCCGCCGTAGAAACTCCGCAGCCTCGATATGCCGACCGGACCGTCGATATAGACACGTCTTAAGATGGACGCGCATCTTACGAACCACCAGTCTGCGTTATCCGGGGAGAGTTCTTTATGTGCACCTGTTTTAGCAAACCGCGCCCATTCCGGGGGGTTGACTTTCTTGTCATTCTTTAATTTCTGTGCCACGTTATTTATGAACATTTCTGCAGGCACGTCATATACTGTTGTCAATGTTGATCCTCCATTCAGGGACTTATTTAGTTATGGGATAGTATTTACCCTTTTCGGCGAAATACCGCGGTATTACCCCTGACCTCAATAAGTTCTGAGCCTGTCATGTTCGCCAGTTTTTCCGCCATTTCATGCTTATCCCCTTCGTGAAGGGCGGTTTTAAGGAACTTCACTTTAATGAGTTTCTTATTCTTCAACTGTTTTCTTAACTCATCAACGACCGCTTCTATGCCGGATTTGCCTATCTGTAGGGCAGGTTCAAGCGCAGCAGCGCTTTTTCTGTGTTCCTGTCTGTTCATTCCAACAACTCTTTTAATTTTTTTGCCGATTTATCAAGTTCCAGAAGTATCAATCCAAGCCCGATCTCAGGACTCACGATAACTACAAGGAGCGCCTTATTCCCTGCTCCAACAGCTATCAGCCGCCCCATCGTTGATTCTACAATGACCCTGTTGGGTATTCCCTTTCCGAGTTCTGTGAAGGCGGTCTCTGCCGCCCCCAGCATTGTAGCTGACATTGCAGCAAAGGACTCAGCGAACCGTTCCTTCTGCATGCTGGATCTGATAAGAAGCCCGTCGCGGCTTACCGCAGCGCATGCCTCCACACCTCCTGTCTTCTTCAGGTCAGAAAGCACTTTCTCCACCAGTTCAATAGTATCAGTCATCAGAGCCCTCCTGTAATCTTATCTATTAATACTTCGAATGCCTCAAAAACACCTTTTTTATCTTTTGCCACCACGGGGACTATTGGAACGTCCTCGGGAAGGCTGAACTGCGTTCTTATCTCTTCCGGGGTCAGAGCGCCGGCTAAATCCTGCTTATTGGCTACTAGAACATACGGCAGCCCATATGATTTTGTGATCTCAAGCATATGCTTTGCACGGATAAAATCAGTGGGGTTCGTGGAATCCACGATAAGAAAGACGCCCATGGACTCGCCGCTTAGCAGTTTTATGATCGGGTCGAACCGTTCCTGACCTGGTGTCCCGAAGATATCAGCGCTAAAACCTTTGTAATCAATATGCCCGTGGTCAAGAGCTATGGTCGTACCCATCCTGTCAACCGAAATCGCTCTTGTTGAGAGCGCATGCACAAATGTGGATTTTCCAGAGTCGAATGGACCCGTGACAAGTATCTTTGGTATATACAGCTTTATTCCGCCCGGACGCAGTACCCTGAACAGCATGGATTTTTTTATTTCTTTTGTCCAGTCAGCCTTGAATATCCCGAAATACTGCCCGAAGATAACCCGCTCTGATATCCCACCGACAGATATGACGGCATTGAACATGTCCTCTTTTATGGCTTTCAATGTTTCTTCTGAATACGGCCATGCTGTGAAATTATAGACCAGCACATGGTCGTAAAGCTTTGCCATCTTATTCCAGGTCATGACCGCCTCTATTGTCTCTTTTTCACCGCAAAGGTCTATGATAGTTGACAGAGAACCGAAAACTATTGTGCTTGGGGGTAATTCCTTCATTGCGTTAATTATCGTTTTACTGAACGCCTCGATATTGTCGGGGTTTGATACCACATATTTTTCATTTGAAGGCGCGCCTATCAATGAATTATAAGAATCAACAAAAAGGAACCTGTCTTTGAACTGGTGGATGTCCCAGCCAAACTCCCTGAACTGACCCTTTATGATATCAGGAATGGTGCTTGAAACTACGAATACACCAGTCCCTCCCTTTTTAAGAGAGCTGTAAATTGTCTGTAATCCGAAGATTTCACCCTCTACGCCCGGCTGGATATAATAGACAAGGCTCTTACCCTTGGGTATGCCCCCGCTCAGGAATTCATCCAGTTTGGGGATGCCGGTTTCGATCATTCTATTTTCTCCCGACTATCTTTACGTTAGCTCCTTCAATTTCATATTCAAACCAGGTAGTGGGTTTCGGGGAAAGCCCGACCACTCTAATAAAGTTCTTATCATTTTCAGATTTGATCTCTATCATGCCGTCGAAAAGTTGTTTCAAGGTCGAAATAGCCTGCTCATCGTGCATGCCGCTCTCGATCACATAGATACCCAGAGAACCGGCAGCTTTAATGCGTCCAGTAAAAACATGCAGGAACCTGAAAACCGTCTGTATATTCGAATACATCAGGATAGTAGACAGCGAATTGATATGAAGCTGGGTTTTCCTGATATTCTTCTTCATGAAATATTCTTCAAAGAACTGGCTGATCTTCACACCAATTCCAGTCAGATCCACCGGGCTGCTTGCTATTTTGATATTTTCATTCTCGACTGATGCGCCGCCAAGAGTCTTGGTGACGCAATCAACTATACCGATCCTGGATAGAGGGAGGACTAATTTTTGTTCCTTGAACCATTCAAGGATATGGGTCGCAGATTCGCGGGTTGTTACCGTTATTACTGCATTTTCATTTTTTGTAGCGCCGTAGTACATTATGGAATACAGGATAATCTCTTTTCCGCACATTGGCGGACCGATAAGCATGATATTAGAGCCCTTTTTTATCCCCCCAATAATACCATCCAATTCCTTTATACCAAATGTATAATCACTCATAATCTTTCCTTAGTGTAATGATAATACTATTTAAATTTTAGTATATATAAATAACTAGTGTAACATATAATAAATTGAGATAAAACAACTTATTGATCCGAAGAGCTTACATTAAAATCTATACATATAAAACCTTGCTTTCCTGTAATTCACAAGGCTGCACGATATGCATATCCTGTCAAGATCGGCTTTTTCATTGCCGAAAGGCCGGATGAGCATGTCAGCACCCACCTTTTTTGCTATCTTTGCTATCGCTTCCTGCATATCTATCGGGGGTCTTATTGAATATATGAGAGAGGCGTTCCTGTAAATTCCCATATCAGGAGCGAATATGTCATCCCTGCAAAACCTGACCCCTGCATATTCCTGCTCGTTTATGTCGGTCACGACCACGTCTAACCCTTCTTTTAATGCAAGCGCGACCTGCGGTCTGCTTCCCACCCCCACTTCAATCACTTTATTACTGTAGTTTTTTAAAATATAGTCCGCAATATCCTCATAATCTGAGATCATTGTGGATAACATATCGTCTGTCTTTAAGAATATATCGAAACATTTAATATTGTCCTGCCCAAACTGATTCACCCTAAGAACACAGGGATGTGACGGCGATTGTTCGACATGTATGCAGCCTCATTTTACAAGAACTGGATAATAGCTAAACGAAATTTTTTTACGGTTTTTGAGGTGATATTCTGGCCTTTTATCAGTCTTATGTCGATAGGACTGATGACGGGTTTCTTATCGATGGAACAGGATAAGGTATCGTTCATACTGATAGGAGCGGTTGCTTTCAGCATTGTCCAGGTATGCCAGATAGATATCGCCTATGTAATGCTGTTCGATATGTGGAGCAAGAGCGTAAAACACACGTTCATAGCCCCGGTCAGCGGCAGACATCTTGTACTGGGTTCACTCCTGTTCGGTATGCTGCGAAGCAGTCTTGTTTTTGCCATCCTGATGGTGATAAGCTTCTATGCCTTCGGTTTTAATTTTCTTGCCGCTGGCGCGATACCAGTTCTTGTATTTATGGCTGGGCTTTTCCTGACCTCAGCGTCTGTCGGGATACTTGTGTGCATATCCATCCTGACTTTCGGGCAGCGCGCAGAGGTTGCAGCCTGGACGATCACTGGCATTATGATGTTCGTGTGCGGTATTTACTATCCTGTGTCGGTGCTGCCGGAAGGCTTGCAGATAATCGCACGCGCCATACCGCTCACGTATTTCCTTGAATACATGCGCTCGTTCTACGTTTATGGCGGGGAAAATGTTTTCCTCGGGTTCGGACTTGCGATATTTTATTTTGTCGCAGGGATCTTTGCTCTTGACAGGGCGATAATCGGCGCACGGCGGTCTGGCATACTGCTGCGGCTTTCTGAATGAGCCTTAACATAAACTTGTTTTCTATCCCTTTGCTACACCCATGGGCAGCAGCCTCACAACTTTTCGCGCAATACTCAGTTGATGCACCACATCCACCACATCCTCACTTGATTTGTACACTGCCGGGGCTTCCTCAGCGATAACTGAAGGCTGGAATGCCCTCACCGATATGCCCCTTGCAGCAAGCTCTTTCTGGATGACCTCGCCGCGGAACGCTTTTAGCGCCGCCGACCTGCTCGATACCCTTCCTGCCCCGTGGCATGCGCTCCCGAAGGTGAGTTCCATTGCTTTCTCTGTGCCGTGCAGCACGAAGGACGGCGTACCCATGCTCCCGGGGATGAGCACTGGCTGCCCCACGTTCATGTAAACCGAAGGTACATCCCTGTGACCTGGCGGGAAGGCGCGGGTTGCGCCTTTCCTGTGCACGTACACCATCTTTTTTTTTCCATCTATGGTATGTTCTTCAAGTTTTGCCACATTATGAGCTACATCGTATATCAGGTGCATTCCCAGGTCGTCCATATCGCGCCCGAAAAACCGCGAGAATGTTTCCCTCACCCAGTGCGTGATGACCTGCCTGTTCGCCCAGGCATAATTTGCGCCCGCGGCCATGGCTTTAAAATAGTTCTGCCCTTCAGTTGATTCAGCAGGCGCGCATGCCAGCTGCCTGTCCGGGAGCACGATGCCGTACTTATGCGTCGCGCGTTCAAGTATCTTCAGGTAATCGTCGCATATCTGGTGACCTGCGCCCCTTGAGCCGCAGTGTATCATGACCGTGACCTGCCCTTTCTCAAGACCGAATACCTTTGCCACTTCTTCATCATACACTTCATCCACACACTGCACCTCAAGGAAATGGTTGCCGCTTCCGAGCGTCCCGAACTGGGGTTTGCCTCTGGTTCGGGCTCTATCGCTCACCTTTGATGGGTCTGCGCTCTTCATGAACCCGTTCTCCTCGCAGTGCTCGATGTCCTCTTTCACCCCGTACCCGCTCTCCACAGCCCATTTCGCACCGTGAAGTAACGCGTCGTTGAGTTCTTTATCCGAGGCGCGTATCTTGCTCTTTGAGCCCACGCCGGAAGGGATCTCATGGAACAGGAGTTCGATGAGGTCTTTCATCCTGGGGCGCACTTCATCAGCCGTGAGGTTGGTCCTGATTATCCGCACGCCGCAGTTGATATCGTATCCCACGCCTCCGGGACTGATTATTCCCGTGTCCCTGTCAAAAGCAGCAACCCCGCCGATAGGGAACCCGTAGCCTGAGTGCGCATCTGGCATAGCCATGGAATATTTCTGGATCCCGGGCAGCGTTGCCACGTTGGCAGTCTGTTCAAGCGTCTCGCGCTCAAGGTTCGCAAGTAACTTCCGGGAAACGAATATCCTCCCCGGCACTCTCATCCCCTGTTTGTAGCTCATGGGAATGTCCCATGTGTATTCATCGACTTTTGTGACGATGTCAGCGACATCTTTCTTGGTAACTTCGGGCATTGTTATCTTCCAATTGTGATTTTGATTATTGATATAAGTATTGTTTTATAGAACTATAAATTGATGCAAACAATTTCTAAGAATTGAGAATATCCTGTCTGAAAAGAATTTTGAACTTTTATCAATTGAACATTTTTGATTGGTGGTTCATCCAAAACCAATCCGCCTGATTTCCTCGGTCATAACTCCGATCCGCGTAAGTTCATCCCTGAACTCAACGTAAGCCTCATTCGCCGACTTTGTAGCCACTGCGCCCTGCGTAGAAGGTGCTATCAATCCCTGCTGCTCAAGGACGCGAAGAGAGTACCTTACAAGGTGGTCAGGTATGCCCGTTTCCAGTGAGAGCTTCATTATCCCTATAGGACCGCTCTCCATCACTTTCTTAAGCACGATGACATGCCTCTTTAGCAATTCGAGTTCGTGTTGGACTCTTCCTGTCAGCATAAATACCTGTTCAGAGTTGTACCTGTCAGCTTATTTAACTTAGCATGAATTCAAAGTTTGCGCTCTATCCTGGTAAAGATCCATGGTGCAACGAAGGTGGATGTGAATCCCAGTGCTGCATACTTGATGCTATCGAAAAACACAAAGTTTGAAACAGGATAAAACATCACATACACGAACGCGACAAGCAGCAGCCCCGCAAATGCCCTCTTTATCCTCTGCCTGTTGTTTTTTGCATCCTCAAGCCCAATGTGTTCTTCTTCCATGAGGTAACCCAGACCTGTAAAAACCATGACCAGCCACAGTTCGAACAGTTGTTCCAGGCTGATACCCGAAAATGCTGCAATAATTATCAAAATTGTGGGGAGCATCACTGCGACTCCATATTTTGTGATCCGGTTAATTCTCCTGTTAAAGAGCCAGGACTCAACTTTTAAAGATATCAGGGCGATCAAGAGCCCGAACAATATCCCTGCCATCACATCCCCAACATAGTGAACCCCTAGATAGACCCTGGATAAAGAGACCAATATCACTGCCGCAGCACCGATCAGGATGATCCTTTGATTTCTGGTCATTCCTCCCAGATACCCCCAGAAACCCGCAGATACCTGAGCATGAGCGCTCGGGAACCCGAATCCCTCTACCACTATCTTATGAATATGCCCGGGCGGTCTTGGCATGACGAAGATGTTCTTTGCAAAGATCACAAGAAATGCTGAGAAAAGAATCACATACATCGCTCTTATCCCTGTTTTTTTGCTGAAGCACCAGAAAATGATAGATGCGAGCATGAAATAAACAGGGTAGCTGCCCGAATTAGTTATCGTGATAAATAATTTATCAACAAGAGGGGTCCCAAAACTTTGAAGAAATACATTGATGTTTTCACTGAACAGAAGCTGAACAGGTCCTGACATGATTTTTCCTCACATTATTGATTAAACTAATTTATTAATATATTCAATTTAAATTATACATTATGATTTATAAACCATTTTTAGCGAAAGTTATATATCTGGTATCTTACTAATAGTAAAATAACATAAATTGCCACGTGGTGGAACATCAGTTCATTAGGTTTACAACCCTCCACGTGGATTAACAATCTGTTTTATTTGCTCAATATAATCATCCAAAAATAATATTTTATCGCATGATGCGCGATATTCATTAACATTGATTTCGATATTACAGTTGGAACAATATATTTTCCCCGGTCTCTCTACCAATTCATGGGTATGTACAAGAAAACCCCGATGTTTCAACCCTTCATGAAAACGCTGCTGTCCTTCATTATTGGGGTCTTCTGCTGAAAAATAATGTCTTTGAATTACAGATTTATTATTAGATACTAAGTCGCATAGTCTTAATGGGTCTATTTTTATTCCTAAATTCTTTGCATAAACAAAAATATTTGACCAATCTATGAAAATGGATATTTTAGGTATCACAGGATTTTCTATTTTAGTATTCATCAAATCACCATTAAAATTATTGTGATAGTCCAGATAATTCCAATATATTTTTTAAAATTTGTAATTTATCAAGAACTTCTTTATTTTTATTAGCTTTTTCGTATAATTTGTCAACTAAATTAATAATAATTTTTTCAGGATCATAAAAGCTAGTAATTGGTAAATTTTCGTCATCAAATCGCCAAATTTTATCGGGTGCTTCATATGGATAGTTATATGGATATTCATTCCATAGTTCAACGGCATATGGTGATAAAAAATACTCATAATTAATATAAGAATAGCTCTTTTTTCCGAGAGAATCAGTACTTTCTGCCAAGTCACTCATAGATCCTATTTCTAATTTCATATTCCACTTTTTCAGGATTTTTGATATTTTCTTAAGGATATCAATATAAACTTCACGCAATTCATCAGGAGTAGCTATTTTATCATCAAGACTTAATGAAGATATTTTTAAAGCTTGTTGCGTGATTTCAGAAACAAAAAAGAATCTGTCAGAAATCGATAACAGACTGCCACTACAGGCAGTCCATCAACATTAAAAAATCACCCTTTAACTATGGCTTTCGGTGAGCGTGCTATCTTCTTGCGCTTTGCGCCTGAAGAAGTGTATCGCTGATTCGGGCCCGGGCGTTTGTATGCGAGCTCGGATTCCGGCACCATTATTATCGTTCCTTTGCGGTGCTTTATCCTGCCCCATTTTGTTGTGCCTGTTTTTCCCATGTGGTTTTCCTCCAGTGAGTTTGTCTGGCTTCTCAATAATTCCAGATGTTCATAAACCTTTCCCCGTTCCAACCCCCACATCTTAAAAAGAAAAGCCAGCCTTATTCTGACAATTCATTTTTCCTGCTCATAATCCACTGTTACCGAAGATTCGGTAGTGGCATAATTTGAGATACTTAACTCCACTTTGTTAGAAAGTGGGGCGGATTTAAGGTATATACAGGAACTATTGGGACATAAGAGCAGCAAGACGACAGAAATATATATACTCACGTCAGCAATAAAGATTTGAGTCGTATACAGAGCCCACTTGATTTAATCATGAAAAAGGAAGTAAGAAATGATTGAGACTGTTCAGACCGGTCATAAATAATTTGGAAGAAATATGGAAGAAGAATATTACTCATACATAAAAAAGTGGTTTAGTAGATGGGCTCCTATTTATGATATCATCGATATACCATTTTCAAGGATAAGGGATAAAGTTGTGGATTTCGCTAACGCAAGACGTGGCTCAAGAATATTGGATGTTGCTACCGGAACAGGAAAACAGGCATTTGCCTTTGCAAAAAAAGGTTATGATGTCATTGGAATTGACTTATCTGAAGATATGTTGAAAGTAGCCAACAAGAAAAATAAATATGAAAATGTGAAATTTGAAATTGCTGATGCCACAAATATCCCATTTGAAGATAGACATTTTGACGTCTCGTGTGTGTCTGTTGCTTTACATGATATGCCTTTGAATATCAGAGAAAAAGTACTGAAAGAAATGGCCAGAGTTACTAAGCCAAAAGGGATTATAGTGATTGTTGATTATGCTTTATCTGAGAATAAAATTGGTAAATATTTGATTTATCATTTTGTCAAATCTTACGAGAGCAAGTACTATCCAGAGTTTATAAAATCTGACCTTGAGGCATCGCTCAGAAAATCAGGAATTGAGATAAAAGAAGAATTTTCAGTATTTCTTGGAGCTGTAAGAATCTTAAAAGGAATAAGGATGGATAATGACGTTCAATAGTCTAATGACTAACCTTTGTTCGCACTATCGCCTAACAGCGGATAAAAGGGAAATCAAAGATTTCCCCAAATTACCTTCGACAACTTCTTTTATCCGCAAACCGTTAGGCGAAAGGCCCGCACAAATCATGCGAATCTTACGTGCGCCTTTCTGGCGCGCGTGCTATAATGTCCAAGAGGGAGGTTGATATGAACGTCGATCTTAATAAACATGCCCTTCGCGGCTGACGTGAAGCACGTACAATCGTCTTTGCAAACGCGGCGGCAGCGGCCTTCCTCGTTTCCATCGGGATATATTTCTTGACCATTCCCCTGCCTCGCCTCATCGTACTGGCTTTGTTTCTTCTTATCGGACAAGCAGACGCAAGGTCGAAGCCGAGATGACGGAGCTGCGGGATATTACTTCTCATGCCCAGAAGGACATCCCTGGCTTTCTCTGCATTGCGGCGGTCTTTCAGTTTAAAAAGGACTAAGTGCGTGATCATATCATTCCATCAATTTCCTCACTGGCTCAAGTATCTTATTCATATAGTCCACAGCCGCAGTTTTCAAGTCCATGGGATGGAGTTTTTTCGCCGCAAAATCAGCTTCGATCTCCTCGTAGCTCTTATAATGCAGGTCGCCGCCGTACTTTTCAGGGCGCTTCACCACTATTTCGGAGTAGCGCGGTGTGATATGGTATTTGAAAAGAGCAAGCACCGGATTATCCTTTACCTCGCCTTCCACACAGAACGCCCCTTTCATCTTCTTTTTCATATCTTCCGCGGTATCGTCCACCGAGATGTAATTGCCCTTGCTTGATGACATCTTCTTGCCGTCAAGACCAGGGAGGATGGGGGTGTGTATGCATATCGGAGCCCTGTATCCAAGCTCAGGAAGCCCTTCCCGCGCAAGCATGTGGATCTTTCTCTGGTCGATACCGCCAACTGCTACATCAACGCCCAGGTGGGCGATATCCAGTGCCTGCATGAGTGGATATATCATCTGGGATACCTTTGGGTTCTCTGCGTCCCTGCTCACCTCGTCCATGCTGCGGCGCGCCCTGTTAAGCGTGGTGCTGCGCGCAAGTTTCAGCATGTCAAGCATGTAATCATGATCTAACTGGTACGATGAGCCAAGGACAAATTTAGTCTTCTTTTCGTCAAGACCGAGCGCGATGAAGCATCTCTTGTTGTAATCAGCGATCTTCCTCACTTCATCCAGTGTGCCTTTTTCATTGAGATAAGCATGGACATCAGCAAGCAGCACGGTAATCTCAAAGCCTGCCTGCTGGAGGTCAAGGAGCTTGTTAACTGTGAGCACGTGACCCATGTGGATCTTGCCGCTTGGTTCGTAGCCCACATAAGCGGAACATTGTTTATCTGAATTGACAAGTGCTTCAAGTTCCTCTTTTGTAACTACTTCTTCCGTATTTCTGGCGATAAGCGCTAATTTGTCCATGATCGAAGACTCCGTTTGGCTCTGCGGTCTATGCTAACCATACACATAAACTCTGCGGATTACAGTGACGGTTACATTTTATATCTGCCTTCACACACACTTCCCTATCCATTCAAGATAATCCTCTGAACCCGAGTCCATCTTGAAAGAGATAATGCACGGCACGTCATAGCTGTGGAGTTGTTTTACCCTCTTTTCGATATCCTTCACTTTACCTGTCCCTGTCTTGACGAGAATCACAAATTCACTTGCTTCCTCAATGTTATCCTTCCACCTGAAAATAGAGGTAATGGGGAATATATTCACACATGCGGCGAGCCGTTCCTCCACAAGTACTCTCCCGATGCTCTTTGCCTCATCCATACTGCCAGCGGTTATATATACGATTGAAAACATAACAGGCACTAAAATGTGTAACTTATTTAATAATTTACCCTGGGAGACAGCTCATTGAGTCTCATCGAAGCTTTATCAGGATTCCTTATCCATAATTGGCATTTCGTGGCTGTTTTCCTCGCTTATGCGCTGATTATCGTGTTATTGGACAGGCGCGGAACGCTCAGTAAATACAATATAACTGTTTATTATTTTCTATTTATACCTGTTCTTATGATAAGGACACAGAGGGGTCAGAAGTTACTTGACCGCCTCGCTGTCCATAAGAGATTCTGGCGGCTGTTCGCGAACATAGGTCTCCCGGCAATGCTTATCGGTATGGTCGTAATGTTCCTGCTTTTACTGTTCATAGATTATACCATGATACAGTCCTTCCAGACCCAGACTGTCCCGCATCCTGGTAAGTATAACGAGCCCAGAAATATTTTCCTCATTCCTGGCATCAATGAATACATACCTCTCTGGTGGGGTATTATCGCACTGGTCGTGACCCTGGTAGTTCATGAGTTCTCACATGCCATCCTGTGCAAGGTTGAAGGAATCAAAGTAAAATCAATGGGGTTACTGGTGGCTTTTTTTCCCATCGGAGGTTTTGCAGAGCCTGATGAAGAGCAGCTTCTCGGGAAAATCGAGGAGCCAGGAAAAGAAACGCAAGAGCAAAAAGAGCCCAAGAAGCTTGCCACAAGAAGTGAACGCGTAAGGGTGCTCACCTCAGGTGTGATGGCAAACTTTGTCACAGCTCTGATCGCATTTATCCTGTTCTTTTCATTTCTGGGTTCGATCTCGCCAGTCGGGGAAGTGATGGTGACTGGTGTGGTCCCGGGCTCACCGGCTGAACTTGCTGGAGTAAAGCCAAACATGATACTTACGGGGATAAACGACAAACAGATAAATAACGGCAATGATTTCCTGTCTTATGCACAGGGGCTGGAGCCGGGAACAAACATAACGCTTCACTTAATTGACAGAAAAGTAAGAAAATCGGTAAGTCTCGTTACAAAAGTGGGCAACCAGACCTCTTTTGGCGTCAGGATTTTCAGTGTGATACCTGCTTCACCCGCAGAAGCGGCAGGGTTGAAACCAGATATGATCCTCATCAGGCTGGATAATACCGAGATCACGGGACTTGAAGATTTCGTCGACTTCATGAATTCCACAAAGCCAGGACAGAAAATAGACGTCCACGTACGCAGCAACAGTTCTTTAAATGCCTCTACTGTGGTCTTTAGCAATATTGAGCTGGCAAAGCACCCCCATGATTCCGAAATCAAAAAAGGCTTCATGGGAGTCACGTATTCCTCAGAGGGGGGTGCTGTAAGCCATTCTATCGGCATCGGAATAGGTCAGTTCCAGGCTAAGGGCTTCCTGGGTATGATGCAGAGCATACCTTCACTATTGACCGGGGTCACGGGCTGGATACTGCTGTTCAGCCTGCCAATCTACGGTTTTGCGGGAGAAGGTTTTCCAGGGTTCAGCGGTCTTATCATTAATTTCTATGAACCTGTTGGCATGGCTGCGGGTCTGGGGGACGGGATGTTCTGGATACTGAACGCCCTGCTGTGGATCGGCTGGATGAATTTCTACGTTGGGCTCTTTAACTGCCTGCCTGCTCTCCCTCTTGACGGCGGGCATGTGTTCCGCGATGTCGTGGCAGCATCGCTTTCAAGGTTTTTCGGGAACGGTGAAAAAATAGAGCGGATTTCCAATGCGATCGCAGTTTTTTTAGCGATCATGATACTCGTGTCGTTTTTACTCGTTATTTTTGGTCCGTACGCAGCGCACGGGTTTTAGAATCTATTTTCCGGTAAATCTCATCACAAGAAGGCTTATCTCATACAGCACGACGAACGGCAGCATCAGCATGATCTGGCTGAACATTGTGGGGTCAGGGGTGACCCATGCTGAGATTATCAGCAGTATGATATACGCGTGCCTTCTGTAATGGGCAAGTGTCTGCCTTGAGGCAATGCCGAGCCTGGACATCATTGTCAAAAGCAGTGGCAGTTCAAAAGAAATACCGAAGAGCACCGTTGTCATCACGATAAAATAGATGAACTCATAGACAGAGAACGTGGCGTTCACTCCCATGTTTGCCGCGTCCTGATATATGTAACCCAGGAAAAACGGCAACAGATAATAATACGAATAACCCGCGCCCAGCAAAAACAGTATTGCGGCTGCCAACAATATGAAGATCAACATACCGCCGCTCACAGGCAGGACATGCCTGACCCTTCCCCTGACACCCCTGTATGCATAAAACAAAACAAGCGGTAATGTGATGATCGCTCCGAATATCAGGGACATCTTGAACTCAAGCATGAGCACTTCCATCGGGGCGAGATACACAATCGCAGGTGCGTTCGGGTTCAGGCTCAGCGATATGTTCAATAGTTCACCTGACATCACGGTCAGGTTCTGCGCTATCGCGGAATTATTTTCTGCCAGCTTCTCTGAAATGATGGAAAGGTTGTTCGAGATATCCACCAGTTGCCCTGCAGCGCCCGGCTTATCTGAAATGGAAAGGCGCCAGAACATATCGTATTTTATCTTATTAATTAATTCTCCCATGAACGAAAAAGAAACAACCGTCCCGAATACAAAGAGAGCAACGATGTATATCAGCTTTCTCCTTAATTCAACGATCATCCCGGATAACTCTTTGAACGGCATGTTCACGTCCCTATCTGCAAAGGTTCTGTGATCTTCTTCAACGTGGCTATAGCTGAGAGCGCTGCAAGGTAGGATGTCCTGGGATTGCCTGGTGAGGGGACGTTTTCAACTCTGCAAGTGAAATTCCCGAAATCCCCCTCAACTGATACCTCGTGTATGTTCCTTTTGGCTCCGGGGTCAACGAATATCCTCACATGCGTATTCTCTATGCCAATACCTGCAAGGCTCAGTGAAACCGCCACGTTCACGTTGGCGGGGAAAGCCACTATCGCCTCATCTGCGTTTCCTTCGAAGAGCAGCGTCTTTTCACGGAACGAATCAAGGTTAATATTGTTTTTTTCGATGAACGGTGCGCCCTTCAATCCTTCAGGGTTTTTTGTGGTGGTAAGCGTTACCTTATTTACATTGGCAACTGCGGCGGATTTTAAGCCGTCGATGCCTGCAATGGCTCCTGAGGGTATGTATATCTTGCAATGATGTGTCCTCGCAGCTTCAATAAGCTTTTCCAGAAGCCCGCTATCTCTGAATGCGCCGGCGCTCAAGACCATGAGGTCCTTTCCGCTCTCCAGAACATTTGCCCCAAATTCACTAACTGCCTGCGCCGAGGCGCACTCAACGATTATGTCCGCGCTTGATATCAGTTCATAAGGAGGTAAAATTGCTGGCTTTTTGCCAAGTGCCGCCAGAAGCCTCTCACAGTTCTCCCTGCTCCTGTCATGAACCGCTGCAAGCTGTGCTTTTACCAGTCCGCTGTCTATTGCCCTGCAGACTTCAGTTCCGATAGCGCCACAGCCGATTACTCCGACTTTCAACATAATGTTTCCTAATTGATCGATAGCAGTATATAAGTAATGGAAGACTACTATTAATTATAGGGATAATAATGTTATTGACCGAGCTTGAACGTTTCATTGAAGAGGATATAGGCTATAACGATGTCTCAAACAGCATAGTTCCTGACTGCAAGGCGCAGGCTGAAGTGGTGGTAAAGGAGGACGGCATCGCATCAGGTCTTGCTGAAGCCACGCAGGTCTTTGAATATTTCGATGTGCTTTCGACAACTGACCTTGCGGACGGTTCGGTCATTAAAGAACATGACGTGCTGTTCACGCTTGACGGCGGGGCAAGGTCTATCCTGAGGGCTGAGCGGCTTGCATTGAACTTCCTTGGGAGGATGAGCGGGATAGCTACGCTGACGCATAAATATGTAGAATTGGCAGGCGGGGTGAGGATAGCGTGCACAAGGAAAACAACACCAGGATTCCGGAAATTTGAAAAGAAAGCTGTTATTGCTGGTGGCGGCGACCCACACAGGTTCAATCTCTCGGATGCTGTCATGATCAAGGATAACCATCTTGCTGTGCTCGGACTTGAGAAAGCCGTGAAAGTAGCTTTGAGCATGGCAAGTTTCACCCAGAAGATAGAAGTCGAAGTTGAGAACGTGGATGACGCTGTCCGCGCCGCTATGCTGGGTGTGGATATAATCATGTTCGATAACATGACTGTAGATAAAATCGAAGAAAGTATAAATACGATCACTAAAAAAGGGCTGCGTGAGGGTATTATTCTTGAGGCGTCAGGCGGAATATCACTTGAAAATATCGCTGAATACGCAAGCTCCGGCGTTGATGTTATTTCCATAGGCGCCCTTACACATTCATCCAGATGGCTTGATATAAGTCTGAGTATCAAATAATCGAAATTTTCTCATTCTCCTGTATTAAATCGAAACGTTCATATCATTGCATGCAGTATCATAACGCATGGCAAAAGATAAGAAGCTAGTAAAATCAGATAATTGCAATGGATGTGGGATATGCGTTACTGTCTGCCCTACGAATACAAAGACGTCAAAGGCAGAAGATTTCAATATCGATACTGCAATACTTGCGATCCATGTTAGCAATGGCATGGCGGTTGTGGACTACGGCGCTTGCAACGCATGCGGGATATGTACCAAGAACTGTCCGGTTGGCTCGCTGGCAATGGTCCAGATATAATCTTTTTGCATCTTCCCGTGTTATTAGTTCATCAAGCACTGCAATGATAAATATAAAATCACGGTAAAGTCTTTATATTACCTTCTCCCTTTAAAACAAGGTGATATAATGGCATTTGAATTTCCAGTACTGGTTGCGGTGGTATTAATCGTATTAATACTTGCGCAGGCGATAAAAATAGTTAGAGAGTATGAACGCGTTGTGATCTTCAGGATGGGGAGATTGATCGGGGTGAAAGGACCCGGGATTTTCCTGATCATCCCTATAGTGGATAGTATAGTAAAAGTTGATCTGAGGGTAGTCACGATAGATGTACCGAAGCAGACCATAATCACAAAGGATAACGTGACCGCGGATGTGGATGCAGTCATCTATTACAGGGTTGTAGAACCCCAGAACGCCATTACCAAGGTGGAGAACTTCTGGGTTGCAACGAGCTTGCTGGGTCAGACCACGCTTCGTGACGTCATCGGGCAGATCGATCTTGACGACCTGCTCTCAAAGAGGGACGAACTCAACAAGAAACTCCAGATCATGCTCGACGAGGCTACCGACCCGTGGGGCATCAAGATATCAGCGGTCACCATACGCGATGTAAGCCTCCCGGAATCAATGCTCAGAGCCATTGCAAAGCAGGCAGAGGCAGAAAGAGAGCGAAGGTCAAGGATAATCCTTGCAGACGGTGAGTTCCAGGCAAGCCAGAAGATGACAGAAGCTGCTGAATTATACCAGAAAGTGCCCATCTCCATGAGGCTGAGGGAACTCCAGACACTTTCCGAAATAGCACGCGAGAAGAACATGATAGTGGTCACGACAGGCGCCCCGGGCGGAGATATAAGCAACATCGCAGGACTGACTGGAGCCTTCTTAAAATCTGAAAAGTAATGAAGGCTTTTTTTCTTTTTTTTCTTTTTCTCAGTCTTGCGCATATAGCAGGAGCGCAGGTCATCGTGGTTGAGCTGAACGACGCCATAACACCTGCCAGCGATGATATTGTCAGCGAAGCTCTTGAAAACGCGCGCCAGTCTGAAGCGCAGGCGCTGATTATCACCATGAACACGCCTGGAGGTGGTCTTGAAGAGACAAAGAAAATACTTGACCACATCCAGAATTCCCCTGTACCTGTCATAGGTTATGTTTACCCGAAAGGCGCCACAGCGTGGTCTGCCGGTACGATCATACTCCTTGCGACAGACGTGGCAGCCATGGCGCCGAACACGATAATTGGTTCTGCACAGCCTGTTGAGATGACTGCAGAGGGAATAAGACCTGTCAAGGAGGATAAAATAATAAACGCCATTGTGGCGCTGGCGAGGGAGAAGGCAAAGCAGCATGGAAGAAATGAGAGTGCTGCGGAGCAGTTCATCACTGTCAACCTCAACCTTGACGCTGAGGAGGCAAAGGAGGTGAATGTGATAGAGGTCATTGCCGGAAGCATCGAGGAGCTTCTGGTAAAGGTGGATGGAATGACGGTTAAAGGCAAGGTGTTAAAGACATCCGGAGTTGAATATACATATCACTCGCCGTCCCTGAGATTGATGCTCATGGGCATGGTGTCAAATCCCATCCTGGCATCGCTGCTTTTGTTTATCGGGATATATTCGCTCATATTCGGGCTTACAAGCCCGGGATACGGCGCTGAGATATTCGGTGTGATCGCAATAAGCCTGGGGCTTGTTGGTCTTGGTTTCTCGATCAATGTCGCGGGGCTGTTCCTGATCGCTTTCGGGATCGGTCTTATTCTGTTCGAACTGTATATTTCTACTTTCGGGATCATCGGTGTGGCGGGGATAGCATGCGTGGCGCTGGGCAGCATACTGCTCGTGCCTACTGGCTACCCCAACATGTACTCTCCTGAATTCCAGATGAGTATGCTCTTAAGCCTGTTTATTCCTGCTGTTATTTTCGGGGGATTCCTTGCTCTTGCGATATACAAAGTGATGGAGATACGGAGAAAAAAGCCAGTTATAGGGGATATCATAGGGGATACAGCAGAGACCATTGACGTGATAACACCTGTTGGGAAGGGTTATGTGAGATACCAGGGTGAGCTGTGGCTCGCAAAGTCGCAGGAGAATATTGAGCCGGGGAGGAAAGTTGTGATTAAAGGGAAGGACGGAACTGTGCTTGTGGTGGAGCAGGCGGCGGAGTAAAATAAATTATTTTTTTCTGTTGCTCAACGTTCTTTTGGAAATCTTTATATACCATCACCACTAACTTAAGGTTAGTAACCTCAAGTCACTAACCTGGGGTGAAGCACAGACATGGAATCAGCACAATTGTTGGATATACTCGGGAACGAGAACCGCAGGAAGATCCTGCATCTACTGGCAAGCCGCCCATGCTATATGAGTGAGATAGCAGAGAGGCTTGACGTGGGTGCGAAAGCGATCCTCGGACATCTTGAGCTCCTCGTGCGAGCAGGTCTAATAGAAGCCAGCGTGGATGAACAGCGGCGCAAATATTTCCATATCGCAGACAACCTGCGGCTGGAAGTGTTTGTGTCGCCGTACTCCTTTGAAATGGCGACCACGATTATCGCTACCAGTGAAGTGCCTGAACATCCGGTAACTGCTAAACATGCGCTGTCAGACCTGAAATCCCTGTACGGCAGGATACATGGGCTTATAGAGGACAGGCAGCGGATAATGCTTGAGTACCAGCAGGTGCAGGCAAGCATCACGGATGCAATGGGACAGTGCATGGATGCCATTGGGGAAGTCGCACATGACCCTGTTGAGGCAGAGATACTCTATACCCTGCTCAAATGCCCAATGAGCCAGCGTGCGCTTTCCATGCAGCTTGGAATACCGGAATACGTGATTGAGGAACACCTTGAGAAAATGCATAGAAAAATTATGATAAAACAGGATGGCAATAATTACAGTATAGACTAAAAAATAATCGGAGGAAAAAATATGTGGAAAGACCGGAGAAAAACCGAAAAAGGATTCTTTGATGAATTCGAGAGAGAGTTTGAACAGATGAACGAACTCATGAACCGCATGATGACCTTGCCTGGAAAAGAGCCGCAGGTTTACGGATTCAGCATACAGGCAGGACCTGAAGGCATACCGCATGTAGAGCGCTTCGGGAACGTTCTGCCTGTCGGGAAAGACCATGATGTCAGGGAACCCTTTACAAGTTCTATTATTAACGAAAAAGATAATGAACTTAATATATCGGCTGAGATGCCAGGAATCGGGAAAGAGGACATCGAGATCAATGCTACAGAGAACGAGGTAGTGATAAAAGCCGAAGGCAGCGGAAGAAAATACTATAAAAGCATAAATGTGCCAGCACCTGTTGACCCCGACAGCGCGAAAGCGAAATACAATAATGGCGTGCTGGAAGTAACGCTCCGGCTCAAAGAACCGCCCCGTTCAAGGGGAAAGAAGATAGATATCGAATAAACATTCGGAACATATATAAATAAAACATACTATATATAATGGTATTATGGAAAAAAAAGACAAAACTGTTACTCTGAAGATAAGCGAAGCCAAATCCTACGATGCAGGTCGCGGGATCGCGCGAATAGACCCTGAAGTCGCACGAGAACTGGGATTGCAGACAGGAGATGTCATAGGCATCGAAGGCACAAAAAGGACTGCGGCGTTGATATGGCCCGGATACCCTGAAGACAACCACACGGGAATAATCCGGGTAGACGGTACGGTAAGGCGCAATGCCGGTGTCAGTATCGACGACAAGGTGCAGATACGCAGGATACAGACCGCGCCTGCTGAAAAAATACTGTTTGCGCCAACCCAGCCCCTGAAGATACAGGGGGGTGAGTCATACCTTGCCCACAACCTGGATGGTCGCGTCATTTCACGGGGGGATGCGGTCGAACTTAACATCATGGGACGCAGGGTAGACCTGATTGTTATCACCATAAAACCCGTAAGCGACTCCGTCATAATCACTGATGGCACCCAGATAGAAATAAGCGATAAACCCGCAAAGGAGCTTCCTTCAATCCCCAGGGTTTCCTATGAGGATATAGGAGGGCTTGGGGACGAGGTCAGGAAAGTGAGGGAGATGATAGAACTCCCGCTGAGGCATCCGGAGATATTCGAGCGTCTGGGCGTAGAGGCGCCCAAAGGCGTCCTGCTTCACGGACCTCCGGGCACAGGGAAGACCCTGCTTGCAAAAGCCCTGGCTTCGGAAACGAACGCCAATTTCCACACACTGAGCGGTCCAGAGATAATGAGCAAGTTCTACGGCGAGTCGGAGGAGCGGCTTCGCGATATTTTCAAGGCTGCCGAAGAGAATGCGCCCAGCATCATCCTTATTGATGAGATAGACAGCATTGCCCCGAAGCGTGAGGAAGTAACGGGCGAAGTTGAAAGGCGGGTTGTTGCGCAGCTCCTGGCTGTGATGGATGGCCTTAAGGAAAGGGGTAAGGTCGTTGTCATAGGAGCAACGAACAGACCAAATGCGATCGACCCTGCGCTTCGCCGTCCGGGAAGGTTTGACCGTGAGATAGAGATAGGCGTACCGGGCAGGAAAGCGAGGCTTGAGATATTGCAGATACATACCAGAGGAATGCCGATTGCAGAGGACGTGAAGCTTGAAGAGCTTGCTAACCTCTCGCATGGTTTCGTGGGAGCTGACCTTGCCGCCCTGGCGCGGGAAGCTGCCATGAGTTCTATCAGGCGCGTACTTCCTGAGATAGACCTTGATGTGCACAGCATACCGGCAGAAATTCTTAATAAGATGACAGTGACAGGGGATGATTTCAATAATGCCCTGCGTGAGATGTCGCCTTCGGCGCTTCGTGAGGTGTTCATCGAGTCCCCGAATATCCACTGGAAGGATATCGGAGGAGTTGAAGATGTTAAGCAGGAATTGAAAGAGGCTGTGGAATGGCCTATGACATATCCAGCGCTCTTCAAACATCTTTCCGCAAGACCCCCAAAAGGCATACTGCTCTACGGTCCTCCAGGTACAGGAAAGACCATGCTTGCAAAAGCTGTTGCCACCGAGAGCCAGGCGAATTTCATCAGCGTGAAAGGACCTGAGTTCCTGTCTAAGTGGGTCGGAGAGAGCGAAAAAGCGGTGCGTGAGACATTCAGGAAAGCAAAACAGTCAGCCCCGTGCATCGTATTCTTTGATGAGATCGACTCCATTGCCTCTGCGCGAGGGAACTCGGGACATTCACATGTCACAGAGAGAGTGGTCAGCCAGATGCTGTCAGAGATAGACGGGCTTGAAGAGCTGCACAACGTAACAGTAATAGCTGCAACCAACAGACCCGACCTCATCGACCCTGCACTTTTGCGCCCCGGAAGGATAGACAGGCTGGTATTTGTGACCACACCGGATGAGACGTCAAGGTATGAGATATTCAGGATACACCTTGCAAATAAGCCGATAGATAGCGATGTGGACATAAATATACTCGCAAAAGATACAGAGGACTTCACAGGCGCAGATATCGCATCGGTATGTAATGAAGCTACGATGCTTGCAATAAGGGAGTATGTGAACTCAGGCAAACCCACAGGTGAAGGAGCTATTACAGATCTGAAGCTTGGCTATCATCATTTCAGGGATGCCATGACAAAAGTGAAGCCGTATTCCAGGAAAGAAATGGAGAAATACAAGAATATCTCAGAGAATTTCATATATCAGTGAGCAGCGAGACTGTATGCCTGTCGCGGCGGAGTTCTTTATTCATTTTATATTCATAAAGTAGTCTTCTGTAGTTAAAACAATTTAGAAGAGCATTCAGAGGGGCATAGTCCAGGAAATTTAATTTGTCACATGCTCAATTAAGTTCTCACTTGTATTTGCGCTTTGAGTATGAAAATTTCGAAGCTTCCCCTCCGCGGGCGACTATGTAGAACCATTCGTACAGGGATTTAAACGTCCCGAACTGCTGGTACCTGCGCATCGAGAACCCAACCCTCATACGGCTGTCAAACTTTACTTTGCCCAGTTTTTTCATACGCAGCGCTATCTCAATATCATCTCCTGCGTCAATACACCTGTACATGCCTCCTTTGATGAAAGCTTCCTTATTAAACGCAGTATTGCACCCAAGAGTGTAGTAAAAAAGCCCGGTATAGTACCCAAGGCACGATAATGTATTTGCCGCGATGAGGGATAGCCTGTTCTTTATCCCGTCCTCGATGGGATAGACAGTCCCGTAAAGCTGCACGATGTTCTTTTTCTCGAAATCCTTCTTTATTACCTCAAGCCATTCAGGAGGAATTATGCAATCGGCATCAGTGGTGGCAACGATATCGCCTTTTGCCCGCATCACCCCGTCATTCCTCGCGCCCCCCACTTTTTTGCTTGTCTGAATGAAAACCTCATCCGCATATTCCTTTGCTAGTTCTCGAGTGCGGTCTCTGGAATTTCCGTCTACCACGATAATCTCATATTCATCCCTGGGGAGCGTCTGGCTGCACAGGGATTTCAGGCAATCTGTAATGGCCGCTTCTTCATTGTATGTCGGGACAATTACTGATATCATTTTTCTGTCAATCTCCTGTAAAGATCGCAATGAATACTTGCGATGCGCTTGATGTCGAACTGCTCGGTAAAGTCGCGGGCAGCATTTGAACTCTGCTTCAATGAATCATCATCATTGAGAAAAAGGGATGCGTCGTCCAGATCCTTAAAGAAATGAACCACCTCATCGAATATCTCCCTGAATTCAGGTATATCGCGGGCGACCACGGGCAGACCGCATGCCAATGCCTCAAGCACGACAAGCCCGAACGTCTCAGCATAAGAAGGCATGAAAAAGACATCTGCTCCGCTGTACGCTTCTATGATATCAGGGATGAATCCCGTAAAAACTACATTATTTCCGCACTTTGTCTTCATATTTTTTATGTTAAAATAATCCGATGAGAATATGCCGTACGGGAACCCACCCACCCATACCCATTTTATTTCGGGATGTTTTTTAGAGAGTTTAAGAAAATCGTATATGCCCTTGCGCGGCGTCTGCTGCGCCACTGTGAGCACAACTTTCTCATCATCACCGATGTTGAATTTCTCCCTGAACCTCCCCCTTTTATCAGCGTCTGGTTTGAAAAATTCCCTGTCTATCCCGTTGGGTATCAGCGTGGTTGACATATCGGGCAGCATCACCTCTATCTCCCGCTGGCACGGAACTGATATATTGATAATGTGATCGAACAGGCGGTAGACCCCGGGATAATATTGATTGACAGTCCCGCTGAAGGCAAGATTGCCTTCATTGACCCGGGGTGTGGAATGCGCTGTCAGTACCTTGACACCCCTGGAATACTGCCTGTTGAGAAGTGAGAGCGGTCCGAAAGAGTGATAATGGACCACATCAAAGTCAGAACTCCTGGAGTTCCAGGATATCTCAATCCCCGGCATCCTGGACAGCTCCCTGTAAAGCGTCTTTGCTGCGGTCGAGCATCCGATGTACTTTAAAAAAAGCATGTCTTCCACAAAAATATTGATCTTCATAAACTTCCCGCAAAATTCATGGCATTCCTGATGCATCCGTCCATGTTCAGGTATTCGAACTCAGCAAAGCGCCCCAAAAGCCTGATATTTCTTTTGGCGCAGTATTCTTTTACAGTTTCAATGTTGCGAAGGTAATCAAGGTCATAGATGACATACGCATATTTCTGCCGCGCAAGTGCACTGTATACTACGTCATCTCTTCTTTTTATTATTTTCATATTTTCAAGGGCTTTGACAACATGGTCGATGATATCCCTGTCAGGCATTGCTGACGCTTCGTCACCTTCGCGATAGGTAATCTCGACAAGTATTGATGAATGCCCCGGCGGCGCTACCCTGGGACTGTAGTTGGATGGGAAAGAGATGCGATTAAAGAGCCCAAGCTCTTTCTCAGGGATGTACATCCATGAAATATCGGGGACTTTGCCTTTTATACCGAGGAAGGCACAGGCGATGGAGTTATACTTTAATTCGCCACATGCTCTCCTCACTTTTTCGGGGACTCGGTCCAGGCATCGCAACAGTTCCTGCACCGGTATGGTGGATACCAGGCGCTCTGCACTTATTTCGCGGCTGCCGTCACTGATGATGAATTTCCCGTCTTTGTTCCTGACGGAAGATACAGGGAATCCGGTCTGGATACTTTCTTCAATGGGTTTTGCGATCTCCCTGACCATGGCTTCGATCCCGCCCCTCAAAGGATAGCTGAAAACTGACTGGTGAGTATATCCTTCGGTGTCGATTCCCACGGCAGATTTGATCACATCTTCAACCGGAGGTCGCGGTATCCTGCTCTCTACCCAGTGCATAGACATGCGCTCTGTCGGATATTTCCATATCTTCTCATTGTAGGGGATAAGATAAAGCTCAGCGATGCCTTTTCCGAAGGTGTAGTAGATCCATTCACGGAAATTTGAAGGAGGCGGAAGTTCTCCTTTTTCAACTGCTATGAGCGTCCTTATGAACTCGTTCATGCAGAAATACAGGTCATCCCTGGGGAGTTGATGCAGCCCGTTTTCGAATGGATATTTGATAAATAGACCTTTGTAAAAAATCTTTGTGTTGCGTTTGTTCTGCTGGCTGTTATTGCCAAGCACATCACGCATGAACGTCAGGACTTGCTCGTCGCGGCTGAAAATAATGTGAGAGCCTCCGATGTCAAATGTGAAACCGGAATCGCTCATGGATCGGCACAGTCCCCCATATTCATTTTCCCGTTCAAGAACGGTAACCTTGTCTCCTTTCTCATGAAGCAGCCGGGCAAGAGTGATACCTGTCAGCCCGCCGCCCAGTATCGCCGTTTTCACCTCCTGTAATTTGTTGTCACTGTTAATAAAAGTGATGTTATCCCATGTTCGATGGTTTTTCCCTCTCTATCACATTTCTCAGTGCTGAGAGATGCCCGGATTCGGAGCGAAAGATGTGGGCGGCGCGGGCGGAAGGGGGCGGGGACAGGGGTGGGGTTCTTGATACCACGAACTAACCAATTATTTTAGCCGTAGCAACCCGTTTATTTGAAAATACCTCTTCTATCTCTACTGTAACCTTACTTCCTACTTTATCTTCTGCGCCAGCAATGAATATCGCATAATTTTTATAATACCCGACTCCATCGCCTCTCTTCTCTCCAACAATGTTAATTTCAATTATCTCTTTCTCTTTGGGTGGATAATATCGATAAGTGATTCTTCAGGCAACAGGATTACATCCCTTACATAATACTCTGCATTGAATTCTTTGAGGAACAGTATAACTTTCTCAGCATTATCATTCGAGACGATAATAACGCCTCTAATAAGTTTTATATGTGGAATATCATCCAATAACCCTTGTCTTCTGTAATGATACTTCCCTCCATGTGAACTGGTTTCCTGACCATAGAATTTCTTACAGAACCCGTCGATGTTTTTTCGATCATTATTCTTGAAAATCGTAAAAACAAATATTTTACCCATCAAACCAAGACAAGACCGAAAAGAAAAAAGTAGAAACAAAACCTTCAAATTTAAAATCAACAGGCAAACAAATGGGTTATTGCATCAGGACTGGAGTGGAAATTCCTTTCAACGTTGAAAAACCGATGAGCTATGAAGCATTTAAAGTTTGGAATCAATTTGGAGACCCTGACTATCCTGAAAAGTTTTGTCATTTCTCTGGTGAACCATCAAACGGTGAGACAAGCGTTAGTAAACCCATACTGAAGAAAAACTGGAAAAAAGCAAAAGAGATATTTGACTTTTAGGAAGTGCGGATAACAATAGATTGGCGTAAAACGTCGCCAACGATGGGAACGTTTCGCAAAAATCCAAAGGATCAAAATTGCTGTAACTTCACACCGATTTTTTTCTCAACCGCCTTCCTGTATACCATATCCGCAGTCGCAACATCCTGTATCGCAAGCCCCGTGGAATCAAAGATAGTAATATCAGAATCGCTTATCCTTCCTTTTTTCTTGCCCGCGATCACCTCACCCAGCTCGCAGCAGATATCCTTTACTGTGATCAATTTCTTTGATATCGGCACATTTACCTCTCCAGAATGCGAAGCCTGAGGAATATCATCCACCACAACCTTCGCGCGCTTCAAAATCGCCGGGTCAAGCTCTTCCTTGCCTGCCGCATCCGCGCCTATCGCATTTATGTGAGTCCCTTCTGCTATCCACTCGTTTTTCACTATCGGTTCCCTTGAAGGCGTTGTTGTTACAAGGATATCGCAGTCGCATACTTCCCTGATGCTCTTTTTGATGGATATCTCGCAGCCGATCCTTTTCTCCATCTCCTCTTTAAATACGAGGTTACTTTTCTCAGAGATGCTGGTGGCTTTTACTTCCTCGATGTCTATAACCTCGTTTATCGCCAGAAGCTGTGTCTTAGCCTGGTTCCCCGTGCCCACAAACCCCACCACTTTCGAATTCTTCCTGGCGAGATATTTCACTGCGACCCCGCCCGCTGCGCCTGTTCTCATATCTGTAAGATGCGTGCCGTCCATTATCGCAATGGGCGCGCCGGTTTCGGTTGAGTTCAGGATAACAAGAGCCATCACGGTAGGAAGCCCTTTCTGCGGGTTATCGGGATGGACGTTCACTATCTTCACCCCTGTAATATCCTGCTCTTCAAGGAATGCAGGCATAGTCCGCAAGTCGCCGTTGTGGTTTTTGAAATAAAGATACAGCTTCGGCGGCATCTGCACCTTCTTCAGACCATGTTGCCTGAATGCCTCTTCAACGACCTTGAGCGTGCCTTTCATGTCAAGCAGCGATTCCACTTCATTCCTGTTGAGCCAGAGGATTTTGTTTTCCATAATAGTGCCCCTATAATAATTGTTTACGATCAGCATATAGGTTTCGAATTCATCACATATATTTAAACCCCGATGAATTAAACACACCCAGAATCATATAAATATCATCCTGAATATCGAGGAACTCCATGAGCCCTAATAAACTTGACGTCGCAACCCTGAAAAAATCCGGTTACATGAAGCAGCGCCAGAAAGACCTGTTCGTTGTCAGGCTTCGCATGCCCTGCGGCAATGTCACCTGCGAGCGGCTTGCTGGCATTACCCGTATCGCCAAAAAATACGGCACAGGATACATCCATATCACCACGCGCCAGGGGATGCAGATACCCAATGTCGACATCCATAATCTGGACGCCATCACAAAAGAGCTTGAAGATAACGGGACGCCACCGGGCTCATGCGGACCGCGCGTACGAAACATCATCTCATGCCCCGGAAACCTGGAATGCAATTACGGCATCATAGACACCTACGGCATGGGAGGAATGCTGGATAAGGAATTCTTTGGCGAGGACATGCCAGTTAAAATAAAATTCGCAGTTACAGGATGCCCTAACGCCTGCGCGAAACCTCAGGAGAACGACCTTGGTGTGATGGGGATACTCAAGCCTGCTATTAATACAGAGGACTGCATCGGCTGCGGGACGTGCACCTTCATGTGCCCCGAGAAAGCCGTCGTCATTGAAGATGATAAAGCGAAGATAATCTGGGATAAGTGCAACCTTTGCGGCGCCTGTGTTGGCGCATGCCCGACATATCTGATAACAGAAGAATGGAAAGGATACAAGATATTCGTGGGCGGCAAAATTGGCAAGCACCCCAAACTCGGGAAAGAGTTTGTTGATGCAATATCCCAGGAGGAAACCATTGCTATTTTCAGGAAGATAATCAACTGGTCAAAAAAGAACACCAATGTCGGTGAGAGGTTCGGTGACTGTCTCGACCGGGTAGGATTTGAAAAATTCAGGAAAGAAATAACAGGATAATGATAATTGGCAGGGATAATAAATGGAACTCAATATCGAACAATTAGCAAAAGAATATGAGAATAAGACGCCCCAGGAAATAATTGACCTGGCGCTTGGGAAATTCACGAATATCGCCATCTCGTTCAGCGGGGCTGAGGATGTCGTATTGATAGATATGGCAAAAAAGACGGGAAAGAACTTCCGGGTCTTTTCGCTTGATACCGGGCGCCTGCACCCTGAGACGTACCGGTTCCTCGAAGAGGTCAGGAAGACCTATAATATTGACATAGAGATATTTTTCGCCAACCGCGACGCGACCGAGAAACTCGTTAAAGAGAAAGGATTATTCTCCTTCTACAAAGACGGTCACAAGGAGTGCTGCGATGCGCGCAAGGTCGATCCATTAAAGCGCGCCCTTAACACCGTAGATGCATGGATAACAGGGCAGCGCAAAGACCAGAGCCCTGGCACGAGAGCCAGCGTGCCTGTCATCCAGAAAGACCCCACGTTCGGGACAGGCAAGCTCATTAAATTCAACCCTCTTTCGAACATGACATCAAAACAGGTCTGGGATTATATCTGTGAAAACAACGTTCCATATAACAAACTCCATGAACAGGGGTTTGTCAGCATTGGATGCGAGCCGTGCACGAAACCCGTGCTGCCAGGACAGCATGAGCGCGAGGGGCGGTGGTGGTGGGAAGATGCCACAAAGAAGGAGTGCGGGCTGCATGCAGGGAATGTGAAGAAATGCCATGACAAATGAGTTCATAGTGTTCCTCCTTATTTCAGCCCTGTGCGTGCTTGCCCTTATGGTGCTTTACCCACTTGACGTCTATACCACTGTGTTCCATGTACTGAGCGCGTCCTCAGGCACCGGCTTCTCTACCATAGACTACAACAGGCGGGATCAAGATATCCAGGCTCATTCTTTTTTTCAAATCTATATTTTATACGATGCGAACAGCTATCGGGAAGGATGATGGGGATAAGATCATGATCGACTGTAATGAGTTTGGCAAAAATATAATAATTGCAAAATTCCATGTTCGAGGTCGCTTCCGCCTTTGGCACAGCAGGTTTGTCGGCAGGGATAGCGACCAAAGCCCTGGCTGCTCACCTGAAGCTGTCCCTGATTTTACTGATGATCGTGGGAAGAGTGGAGACGATCCCGTTCTTTGTCGCTGCCTCAGGGATACGATTGAAGCAGAGCGCTCAAGGAGCGCCGGTTGAAGCTTTTTCCGGTTTTGGAATTCAACCAGATCTTTTATGATAAATGATAATAGTTGTATTTCCAGCGCGATTTAAATAAGTGATTTAAATAAGTGTTCTAAATATAAGAACATTTCGTTTCTGTTCTAATTATGGGCATGTTGAATAACAGTTTAACAGAGATTTTAACATATTAACTAAGTTTCTTATTTTTAAGATATTTATTTTAGTTTGCGTTAAAATCATTCGCATTAAGAAGGGTCGCATTAACAATTTAACATTAATCAAATAATAGAAAGGTTTATTAACAATTAATGTTAATATGTTAGTATATGGAAATTCGTGATGCTGTATATGGCGATATTGAGCTTTTACCTGCGGAGGTAAAACTTCTTGATACTTTCGAAATGCAGCGACTGCGCAAAGTCAGGACATTAGCTTTAGTTCATTTAGTATACCCGACTGCTGTGCATACAAGGTTTGATCATAGTATTGGTGTGCGATATTGCGTACAGCAAATAATAGAAAGAAGTCATATTGATTTGCCAAAAGAAGAAAAAGAACTTCTATTTAAAGCAGCACTTCTCCATGATATTGGACACCCATGTTTTTCTCATGTAACAGAGGAATTAGAAGGTATTCCAAAACATACAAAATTTGTGGAGCTAATGCTACTGGGGAAATATAAAGACGTTGTTGTTCATAATAACATTTTAACGGAAAGTGAAGCTCATAAAACTACTTTTGTTGCAAATGTTTTAAATAACACTGAGGCATCTGAGATTTTGCGATTAATTGATAAGAAATATGACGAAAATTTTAATAAGAAATATCTGGCAGAATTAATCGACGGATACATCGATGCAGATAGTTTAGACTATGTAAGAAGAGATGGATATTTCCTGGGATTGCCCTACGGAAATTTTGACGATCGCATTCTTTCAAGCTTCCGACTTGTTCAAACTGCTACTGGTAAACAATTCACATTTTCCGAAAAAAAAGACTCTTTGGCATCAATTATGACTTTTTTGAGAGCCAGGTTTGAATTATTCAGGGCGGCATACCGCCATCATGCAGCAGAAATAGCTGATGCTATGCTACATTATGCATTGGAGGCATGGGCTCGTGATAATTCTGATTTACTATTTATTCTTGGTGATGATGAACTTTTATCAAGAATGGTATCTGAATCAGAAAAAGCAAGAAAAATGATATTGCGGCTTCAATCTCGGCAGCTTTATAAAAGAGCATTCGTGATAAATAAAAAATCATCTCCCAGTTCAATAACCAAAGCTGAAGCTATAAAAAATATTTCAAAAGAACGTATTGATTTCATTCAAAAATTGATTAATGAAACTAAAATCAGGTCTGAAGATATTTTAATAAACCATTCCAGGCGTCTTGTTTGGAAAGATTATGGTAAAATATCCATTGGGACTGAAAAACCTTATGAACTTAAAGACGTTGCCCGAAGTGAACTTGATATTTTAAAAGACCTCTATGATACGATTTGGAATTTTTCTGTATATGCATCAGAGCCTTCTTTGTCTGCAAAAATTTTTGAAGTTTGTACAAAAATCTTTGGACATAAAGGAGAATTCCAGCCAAAAACAATAATCGCGCCAATTTTTTATGATACTGTTTCGCAAGTTATTGCTGACATTATTAAAGAAAAGAAAGCAAGCCTTAAAATTTTAAATCAACTCAACTCTGAAAGAAAAATCAGTTCAGACGATATAGGTGATATTTTGAGTATTAGCAGGTCCACAGCATCTCATTATTTAACATACATTGAAAAGAAATTTAAAGAGAGAGGAATTGATTTAATTAAAAGTAAAAGAATAAATTATAGGAAATTCTGGTGGATTGGAGATTCTGCAGTATTTGAGCGGGTGAAAGGCGAAATTAAAGATTATGTACTCTGATAAACAACTTCAGGAAATACGCAGTCATGCAAAAAATTGCATGATGGAATTAGGACCAATAAAATTAGAGGATACTCGGATTTATATCCTCTCGTTCGAATAGCTTCTAATGAAAGCGATACTCTTCGCTTTACAAAAAGTGTGGTATTGGCAACACAAGAATTTAATATTGTGTCCAACCCTGAATTATTGCCGACTATTCATTTGTATGGGCATGAAAATCTGGGAAATTATGAGATCATACACTGTCATACAGTTATCCGTTCTCCGAGTGGAAAGGGAATAGAAACGTTGCAAAAGCCAGAAATAAATCTTAACCAAAGATCGAACTTTGACGACATTGCTCGTATTAGTGAATCTTATAAAGAATATTTAGTCTACTTACAGAATGCTTTTAGAATTACAAATAATTTTACGCCAGACGATTTAATAAGTTTGTGTTATGATTCTGTACTTAAACGACCTAATTTAAATGGGAGCCATAATATCCTTGACGCCAATGAAGCGTTATGTGATGTCGTTTTTTCATCTATTTGTCGGAATGCTTTAAGGATGATGCGCGATAAAAAATATAACCCAAATAGGTTTATACCACCCAATGAATCAAGATATCTTAGTAAAATAACAAATTCCTGCAATGATATTGAATGCCTAAAAGATGGTTCGTTGAATAATATTACTACTTTTTTGGCAATTTACAGTTTAAATGTTCTTGAATTTCCCAGTACGATAGACCATGTATGTCTCACATTATCAACACGATACCAACACAAATTCGAGGAGTTTAATAAATATATTAAAAAAGAATATAATGGTATAAATGAATACAGAGATTTACTTGAACGTATGCCTAATTCACCACATATCAGAAAAGCTCTTGATATTGAGAAGGAAATAGAGAACATTAAAAAAAGAGTATATCAAATAGTCGAGCAATCTGTAGCTGTGTTAAAAAAAGACAAATTAATTGTTTCGCAAGGCAAAAAAATTGTTCCAAATGCAGATTCTCTGATAATAAAAACAAACCGTGGGTTCCAAGAAGTTGAAATGCCATCAATGGAAACAATCAGGAAGCGTAGAAAAAATATTGTAAGGTTTGATTCATATTTAAAGAGTAAAAGAAAGGAGTGGAAAAATAAGCGGTGAATCTGTACAGGGATAGAAAAGTGACCCTGAGGGAGTCTTCTAAGCTTGCAGATGTAAGCCCAAGAGAGATGCTTGACCTGCTTATGGAACACGGGATAAAGGGGAACGTGACTTTAAAACAGCAGCAGAAGTCGCTGGAATATGTTGAGAGAATGCTGGAATAATGAAGTTTAAAAGGGTCAGTCAGATTCATATAATCATAAGTGATTCTAATATGATAATAAACCGCGGATAAACGCAGATGAACGCGGATTTGTTGCTATGCATCTGCGTTTATCTGCGTTCATCTGCGGCTAATATAAATATGAATTCCATTGAGCTATATAAGCAGGGAAAGGTCAGTCTCGGTCTCGGAGCAAATATAGCCAGGCTCTCGATATCGGAATATATGGATTTGCTGAAAGAGTATAAGTTCAGGATAAATATCGATATCGAAGATGCCAAGAGTTCGCTCCGGTATGCAAGAATGAATCTTTTGCTTTTTTTCGAAAAAATAGAAACTGTTTTAAAATCCGGGGATGTATGATGTTGAGAGGTTTAAGGCAGTGGTAGACCAAGATGAGATACACCGGATGGCGCGGAGCGAGAATGTAGAGAAGCGGCGAAGAGCTGCAGAAAGGCTACTCGATATTTTTTCAACTCTTGTTGATAAGAAGCAGGCGTGGGAAGACCTGCACCGACTAACCCAGGATAAAGAAATAAGAGTACGAAGGCTCGCTGCAAATACTCTTGGCACTACATATTCTAACATCCCCGAAGAATATAAACAGCAAGCGTGGGACGACCTGATTAGTCTAACTCATGATAAAGACATAAGAGTGCAGATGGGTGCTGCAGATGCCCTTGGCGTGGCGTTTTCCTATATTCTCGATAAATATAAACAACAGGCATGGGCCGACCTGATTCGGCTTACGCAGAACATAGATTATAACGTTAAAAGAGGTGCTGCAAATGCTCTTGGTGTGGCATATTCGCATATCTCTAATGAACATAAACAAAAGGCATGGGTAGACCTACATCAAATCATAAACGATAATAATGATGTTGTGAGAAAGGGTGTTGCAAATGCCCTTGGTGCGGCATATTCGCATATCCCTAATGAGCATAAACAACAGGCATGGGCCGACCTGATTTGGCTTACGCAAGACAAAGTTAGCCATGTTCGCTCTACTGCATACCATTCGCTTGGCAGAGTATCTATATTCAGAGCCACAGAAGCAGAAAACGATAATGATTATAGAAAAGAACTGGAAAAAGCCCTCGGATACTTTGAGAATTCATCAAAGGAAACGAAATCTTTCAATCCCGCAAGGTTCTGTTTGCCTTTCTATAGGTCGTTCTACACAATAACCTTTGAGAAACAGGAAGCTGAAGCTGAAGTGCAGAAGTATCTCAATGAAGCAAGAAGTGCAGTTGAAGGCTCGAAAAGCAAGGAGAGGTTGCTTGAAGCAATAGAGAATCTGTCAAATGCAATGAAAGAGGTTGAAAAAACGCGAGGTCTTGATGAGAGCAAACTTGAACTTCGCGCTTACAGGCGATATTGCGACCGCGCGGCTGAGCTTCTGGATACTGCAAAGGAGAAAGCGCCTGGAGCTGCGGGGCTGATAGGGAGAGGACTGCCCTTAATAGATATGAGGATTTAGGGAGAGAAGTAAATCGAGCCGGGCAGAGTTTTTCAAAAGTGAGAGACCCTATTGGGCTTGAGAAGGCTGTGGGCAATCTACAGGAGGTATTATCTGATATTTGCGAAAAGTTGCCTGAAGACAAGCGAGGGAGTGCATGCAAACTTCTTAAAAAAGCAAGTAATGAGCAGTATATCGACGATAAGATTAACCTGATAAATTTAGTGGTTGAAAGAATATCCTCTGAAGTAGGAAAAGTGAGAGCATCTGCTCGGAAACATGGAACAATAGAAAAGGACAATGGTGAAGAAATTCCTTATTCCGCTGAACTCGAATCCGAAATTTGCGACATCTTCAAATCAATATATCAGAAAGAGCGAAAGATTGGCGCCAGCGAGGTCAATTCAAAGACCCTTGAGTTCCTCAAGTTCAAACTCCATGACCTCGTTGCGAATGGAAAAGAAATACTCTGGCTGGATGTGGGTTGTGGCGATGGGCGATGCCTTGAGGTGCTTGATGAGATTCATAGCAGAGAGAACCTTAAATACCACGGCATTGACTTTTCTTATAAATATCTTGATAATGCTGAAAAGCTTGCTCAAAAATATAAACTGGATGCAAAGGTCGAAAAGATGGATGCTGCTGCGATGAAATTTGACTCCCTTTACGACCTGTCATCTGCAATACTTCTTCTTCACGAGATAGATCCTCTCTGCCTTCCTTATGTGCTGAAGAACATTCTCAGCACTTTAAAAGATTATGGTACTCTTGTTATCTCTGATTTCGAGGGACCATACGAGCAGGAGGAAAATGTTGTAGCGTGGAGTGCCGAGGAGATAAAGCAGATACTTACCAAAATAGTCGGAGCAAATATGAGCGTCAACTTTGTATCTTCGGGAGAATACCCGACGGAACTTGGATTCTACAGATGCTATGTAAAAAAACCTGAATTTAATCATGAGACTTTTGAAAATTTCATGCAGAGATATAGCGATTTCCTGAAAGCCAAAAAAGAAGATTCAAAGAAAAAACGCAACGAACTCAGGAACCTGATAAATAAACGTGTATATGATATTCTTAACCGTCCAAATATTGACACCAAGAATCTATCTGAGGAGGATATGAAGAATATCAGCTCAACAATCGAAAATGAATATGGCATCAAGGCGCACAAGATTAGACTACTCACAAACCAGATAATTTTCCTCGATGATAAGATTGAAGAGCAGGTATCAATTCACATGATGAACCTGTCACCTCTAAAACTTTTATGAAAATGGAACCGCAGATAAACGCAGATGAACGCAGATTTGCTGAATCGTATCCGCATTCGTATACGGTCAATACATCAAATCCAGTGCTTCTTATCGATTAGCGGAGTTTTTTTGCACTAATCTTACTGGTATTCTCATATGTGGTCGCATAGAGAGCAAACAGCGCGCAGGATTTTATAGTTCGGATGTTATAATTTTTGATGAATTTTGAAATTGCGAGAGTTTTTCAAAAAGCGCAGCATTAAATCTGCGTTTATCTGCGTTCATCTG
>BLYN01000103.1_pt1 | contig 41203 bp, 43 predicted proteins | sample 7848601 | NCBI WGS metagenome assembly BLYN01 (sample SAMD00058756, study PRJDB5105) | groundwater metagenome | biome: groundwater biome; feature: underground water body; material: groundwater | place: Japan:Gifu, Mizunami | collected 2014-06-26 | depth 300 m m
AAATAATTATACACTGTAATTATTTGTGGTTTGTTTTTCATAAGTTTAGCGGAAGACTATATATTCGCAAAATCAAAACTTATACGCACTCGCGGTTATTTATCTTTATCTTTTTCTTCTTATCAAGGCTTGTGGATTCTACTACCAGAAATCTAATGTTTCGTTCTACTTTCGTCTTATCCTCAATCTCATAAACATAAGGTCGAATCACAGAATAACCTCTGTATTCCTCAAAAGTCCCTTTTTTTCTCCCTGCTTTTGTTAGCAAAAGCTGGAAATTCCCCTCTTCTCTAACAAGTTCGTCTCTAAGACCGACTGTATTTGGAACCAATGTAACAAATTTTAAATCATTCTGATAGGCAAGTTCCAGAGTGGGGCCGGCGAAGAATTTACTATCAGCAGCCAACATTGTTTTTGAGAGGTCAGGTATAATATTTCTTAATGAGGTTATATTAAACCTGTTCTCCGTACTATCGGATGTATTCCCTGCAGTGATCCTGCCTGTGATTGGAACATTTCCATCGTGTGTGGCGGTCAATCCAAAAAGTACTTGTTTAAGGTCAGGTCTGTGCATTTTACTGTGTCCATAAGAAACAAGTGGGTTTTCTTCATCTGTTTCATATTTGCCATAGAGACCAATGCTCGTAGTATCGAAATGCAGCCTGGAGGTATCGAGTGAATACTTCACGATAGCCTTTGAGATTATGGCAGAATAGATACCATTCAGTCCAGCGGTATTCAAGGCATCAAGTGCATTGCCCAGCCGATTGTCATGGAACCAGTTTGAATCTACTTTTTTCTGGAAGATTATTGAGGTATCATATTGGGAGAGAACCTCTGATACATTATAGAGCGTATGTTCTCCCGTGAGAATTGAGAGAACCATTGCTTCAACGCATTCTCCAGTTGTGACATGATTCAGAGGATGTGGCGGAACAATCTCGTCAATTGTTTTTGCGATCTCCAGGTATCTCATACATGCTGATACTAATGGGAGATGCTCTAACCTCTTGGAATCAATATCCTCTAAATATTCTACCTCTGTCATAATATCTAAGTATATATTCTAATTTAAATATTTATGCATCTGAGGCAAAAATTTTGTTATATCTAATAGGTTTGGGGATTATTGTTAAAAAATCAAGTTAAGAAACTAAAACCTCTTGAATGTGAGTTTAATTTGTTTGCTCTGTCAAGCATCTCCTTGAATGCACAAAGCCCCGTTTCATTTACACTTATCATATTCGATTCTCCAAAAATCAGGTTTGATATTCTTAATACATAAATCTGGCTATTTTGATCGGTTATGCCAGTTCATGGCAGCGAAGTATGCACGCGTATGCACACCTCGCACCTGTCATCGCCATGGGTCAGGAGTCTTATCACCTTCACTTCGGCATCGTTCTTAAAAGCGTACTCTATCGCTCCTTTAAAAAAACCGCGCGAAAACTGACATATGTCGATGTTTAATGGCCCCCCGATCTGCACAAGATTGCATTTCTTGACCGTATAGCAGATTGAGCCATCCAGAGATTTCCACTCAGACAACCTCCCTATCTTTGAATCAAAGGCAGAGAATGCCTCCTGGAAGGTCTTCATGTCCCATCCCCGTATCTTATGCTCTTTCTCGTACTCCCTGAGGATTTGTTTGCTCATCCTGTAACCCAGTGCACGTATCGAATCGCTGATATCAGGCGCATCCTTAAGTCCGCTTACAAAGGTGAGGAACGCGATCAGTTCTTTGTCAAAATCCCTGCCTGATTTCTTCAGGTTCGCGATAAGTTCAGATATCTTGATTCCTATTTCAGGCATGTGCCTGAGTATTATCAGGTTTCTTGTGGATTTGGCGTTGTATGTATGACCATTTACATCAAGCAGGTGCAGGAATATTTTTTTCAAAGTATCTACAGCCCGGGGATTCCTGTAACTGTGCATTATCTTTACCATATCCCCTTCAATATCGATACTCTCGACAATACGTGCGGTTTCATACACCTCCTTCATAAGATGGAGGAACTCATCAAGTGGAATATCTTTAATAGGGCGCTTGGCAATCAATTCAATACCAATTTCTCCGATTGGGGTCTTCTTTGCCAGCAGGTCTTCGAAGTGGTTTAAATGGATCGCGACCATGTTGTAATTGCTGTCTTTATACTTTTTCACGACCGCCCGCCAGAAATCCTGCCTTTTCTCGATTTCGGAATAAAGCTCCTGCATGACGCCCATGTGCTTATTAAGGTTGCTGATTGCTGCTTCAGCACTCTCTCTCAGTTCATATGTCAGCCTGATGGACTTTTTTCGCCTGTAAACCGCCTCTATCCCGAGGCGTTTTTGAGATGCAAGGTATAGAGAGAACAGCCTTGCAGACAGGTCTATTGGCGGATAATTTTCACCTTTTATCGTTAGCGCTGCCGTGGTCAGAATAGTGTCACTATCATAGTCTAAGCTAAATTCTACTTCCCATCCCAGTTCCCTGAATTTAGCGTTGAAATATTCCAGTGTTCTGGATACCGAATTAAACAATAGCGGGTCTGCGATTTCATACAGAATTTCTTTTTCCGGGATCATGCCGTTTGTCTTTCTGAGAAGCCAGTCTGCTGTCGGCGGATCAAAGAGCATGACACCTTCTGAATGTGTCAGGACAATCCTCGGATTCACTGCTATATCGATTATCTCACGTATAGCGGCGCTGAAATTTCCGTCATGCCGTGCCAGAAAAGGTTTTACTTTATCTACACATTTTTTCTCGATAGAAATATGTTTTCTGACAACCATATGTAATTATAATACATAGTGGCATCAATTAAATACTTTCCTATTTTATTCTAAAGACTTTTAAATTTTATTTTAAATAAATAAAAATGAAATGGATTTATTTTTTAATTTAAAGTAATAATAATCAACTATTTAGATAAAGGATAAATTTCATAGCCTTATTTTCCCATATATTTTATATTTTCGATGCTATTCAATGCTCACTTGCTTATTTATTGATGGCATTGCTACTAAATATTGAAGGTAAAAATGGTGTGTTGGAGTTATAATAACATAATTATTTGGAGATGAATTAAAATGGATGAAGATGGAAAAAGTGAGAGAAACCACTATCCTCGGACGTTTGGCTGCCCTATCTGCGGTGGTGAATTTGTATTAATAAGTTCAGTATTTGACCATATGAGCAGGATGCATAACTCAAAAATACACCGAAATAATGAGGTATCGGTTTCAGGGAGAATCAAAGATGAAGTTGCTGGAAGAGGCTTTCAGGATAACATTTGATGATATGAATGCAGATGTGAGAGTTTCAGACGTCCCTGTTATTCTCATGAGCAAGAAAACTTTCGGGATGATACATAAAGAACTGGTGTCAGTGCTTGGAAGGCGGGGGGAGAGCCTGCTGTACCATGCGGGATATGAAGCAGGGAGGCAGGGGGTAGCGACCATGAAAAAATGGTGGGACTTCAGAAACAAAGACGAAGTGATCGAGGCATACAAGAAACAGTTCCCCAGGTTTGGGTGGCTCTATCTCGACAGTATAGAAGAGGACGAAGAAAAGAATGAAATAAGAATAACAGTTCACAATAACTTCGAATCCCGGCAGTATCAAAAAAAATCCGAGGACCCGGTCTGCTATTTTACCAGGGGATACCTCTGCGGGTTCGTAGAGGTGGCTTTTGGGATGGAAGCTCTGAGGTGCGATGAAGTTAGCTGCGAAGGAAGGGGAGATGACCACTGCGAATTTCTGATTAAACCAATGTTCTGGTGATTGACATGCCTGTTGCAAGGAACATTATCCGGATCAATGATTTAAATAGCGGTTTTATTGAAGAGTTCGTGGAGAGTGGGAGAAATATTTTCGGTGAAGACGTGCTGCGTTCCGTCGAGTTGTGCATCCAGTGCGGCTGCTGCACGGGGAGCTGCCCATCAAGCAGAAGGACAGCTTTCCGTACCCGGAAAATCTTCAGAGAGACAGTTCTCGGTTTCAAGGAGAGTGTCCTGGGGAGCGATGACCTATGGCTCTGCACTACCTGCTATACATGTTATGAGAGGTGCCCGAGGGGGGTAAAGACCACAGACATAATAAGGGTTCTGCGGAATATGGCAGTGCGCCAGGGCTACATGGCAGAGGCGCACAGGATGACCGCAAGTTATGTGTTCAAGACGGGGCACGGCGTACCCATCAACGAGGAAGTCCAGAAACAGAGGGTTGAACTCGGGCTCAACCGGCTTCCTTCCACCACCCATTCATTCCCCGATGCGCTCAGGTCAGTTCAGGAAGTATTAAGGCTCACTGGTTTTGATGAAATCGTCGGATTTGACTGGGAGACTATGGAACTTCGGGGGAGAAAATGAAAGAGTACGCAGCTTTTCTGGGATGTATAATCCCGAACCGTTACCCTGGAATAGAAGCCTCTTTTACCAGCATATTGAAAATTTTTGATATAAACCTTCTTCCGATAAACGGGGCGTCGTGCTGTCCTGCGCCGGGTGTTTTCAGTTCTTTTCACCTTGAATCATGGCTTGCAATCGCGGCAAGGAACATAGCGATCGGGGAAGAGACGGGGCAGGATATAGTGACCATGTGCAACGGCTGTTACGGCTCGCTTGCCGAGGCAAACCATCTCCTGAATGGAAATAAGGAGCTGAAGGACAGAATCAATGATATCCTCTCAAAAGTGGGATGCGAATTCAAGGGGAACTCAAAAATAAAACATCTAATTGAGGTGTTTTCCGAGGATATCGGAGTAAAAAAAATACAGGATTCGATGGAAAATACTCTCGACGGTATAAAAGTATGCACCCACTATGGATGTCACTTCCTTAAACCATCTGAAATAAAGAAGCATGGAAGTTCAGAGCGGCCTAAACTCCTTGATGATATCGTCAGGGCTACGGGGGCTGAGAGTATAGATTATAAGGACAAAACAATGTGCTGCGGGTTTGGGGGCGGCGTTCGTGCCAGGGACATTGATGTTACGCTTGATTATACGCGGGAAAAATTAAAAAATATCATCTCGGCAGGCGGAGATTGTATCATAAACCAGTGTGCATCGTGCCATCTCGAGTTCGACAGGGGCCAGGTGGAGATAAAAAAGATATACGGCGAAGAATTCCGCCTTCCAGTGCTTTATTTTACACAGCTGATCGGACTTGGCCTCGGGATGGAGCAGAAAGAGCTTGGACTTGCATTTCAAAACATTCCTGCAGAATCGCTGCTGAATAAGATCAATGGAGGAAGGAAATGACAAATATTGGTGTTTATATCTGTCACTGTGGAACGAATATAGCCGGTGTGGTCGATGTGGAGGGACTGACACAAAAGGTTGCGAAATTAAAAGACGTATCTCTTGCCAAGGATTATAAGTACATGTGTTCAAACCCGGGACAGGACCTGATAAGGGAAGATATCAAAAACAGGAATCTTGACAGGGTAGTGGTGGCGGCATGTTCTCCCCGCATGCACGAAAATACATATAAGAAGGTGCTTGCCAGCGCAGGGCTCAATCCTTTTCTTTTGGAGATCGCAAATATCAGGGAGCAGGCATCATGGGTGCATCTGGATAAAGAGAGGACCACAGATAAAGCCCTTGACCTTATAAAGATGGCAGTGGCAAAAGTGAGGATGAATGACCCTCTTGAGAGCCTGGAAGCTCGCGTCATCCAGCGCGTTCTTGTCATAGGAGCCGGGATAGCGGGAATACAAACATCCCTTGACATTGCGAACATAGGGTATGATGTTGTTTTAGTGGAAAAAGAGCAGAGCATTGGAGGACGCATGTCCCAGCTCGGGAAAACCTTCCCGACGCTTGATTGCTCTGCCTGCATACTGACCCCCAAAATGGTGGAGGTCTCCTCAAATCCCAGGATAAAGCTGTTCACCTATTCAGAGGTAGAAGAGATTTCGGGATTTATTGGCAATTTCAAGGCAAAGATCAGGAAAAAGTCCCGTGGCTTGGATGAAAATCTGTGCACAGGCTGCGGTTTATGTCAGGAAAAATGCCCCACAAAGGTACTGAGTGAATACGATGAGAAGATGGGAAAGAGAAAAGCGATATACACATTGTTCCCCCAGGCAGTCCCGAACATTCCAGTGATTGACAGGGCCAATTGCTTATATATAACGAAAGGAAAATGCGGGGTATGCAAGAAGGTGTGCCCGGTCGGTGCTATTGATTATGAACGCGGGGATGAGCTCATCGAAGAAGATATCGGGGCTGTAGTCGTTGCTTCGGGGTTTGACCCCTTTGACCCTGCTTCTAAGGAAGAATACGGGTTTGGAATATACAGGAACGTGATAACAGGACTCCAGCTTGAGAGACTCCTGCATGCAGCAGGACCTACCGGGGGAGAAGTGGTAAGACCTTCGGATGGGGCGGTTCCAAAAAGAATTGCATTTGTGCAGTGCGTGGGATCAAGGGATGAGCATGCCAATAAATACTGCTCAAGGGTGTGCTGTATGTATGCCATAAAAAACGCCCTCCTCATCAAGGAGCACCATCCTGAAAGTGAGATATATGTCTATTATATCGATATCAGAGCCTTTGGGAAAGGCTACGAGGAATTCTATAAGCGCGCGCAGGAAAAAGGGATCAAATTCATGCGCGGGAGGGCTGCAGAGATTTTCGAAGAGCAAAAGAGCAGCAATCCTGTCATACGTGCAGACGATACGCTCCTGGGCATGGTCACAGAGAATGAGGTAGATATGGTCGTGCTCTCTACGGGAATGATTCCAAGGTCTGACTCTTCCAAGATCCAGAAGATGCTCGGCCTTGCGACCAGTCCTGATGGGTTCTTCATGGAGGCGCATGCAAAACTCCGTCCTGTGGATACGCTCGTGGACGGAGTATTCCTTGCCGGGACAGCCCAGGGTCCCAAGGATATCCCAGATACGGTTGCACAGGCAAAGGGAGCGGCATCCAGCGCTCTTGAGATTGTTTCGCATAAAGCTCTGCAACTTTCTCCGCTGATCTCTGAAGTTGATGAGAGGCTGTGCAGGGGCTGCGGCGACTGTGAGGATGTATGCGAATACGGAGCGATTGAGCTTGTGACCCTCGACACCCGCAAAGTGGCCAGAATAAACCCCGCCATATGCAAGGGCTGCAGTTCATGTGCTGTAGCATGCTGCAACGGCTCAATCAAGCTTCGCAATTTTACTGACAGCGTCACCTTTGCCATGCTCGAAGCTGCGCTCGGAGGTGCTGTATGACGGAATTCAATCCAAGGATTGTGGCATTCTGCTGCAACTGGTGCAGTTATGTAGGCGCAGACCTTGCAGGTACAAGCAGATTGCAGTACCCGGATAATATCAGGATTATAAGGGTGATGTGTTCCGGTCAGGTTTTTCCCTCCTATATCCTGAAAGCACTGGAACTCGGAGCTGACGGTGTGATGGTCGCCGGTTGCCACATCGGCGACTGCCATTACGTCTCGGGAAACAAGAAAGCTCAGGAGAGAATTGAGACGCTCCTCAGAGTTATGAATACTCTCGGGCTTGATCCCAGAAGAGTGAGGTTGGAGTGGATTTCAGCCAGTGAAGGGATGAAATTCGCCAATACTGTAAAAGAATTTGTTGAAGATATCAAAGAACTTGGTCCCAATCAACTGGGAGTATGAGAATGAAGCAGATAATAAAGAGGACAAAAGCGTATTACTGCGTGGAATGCGGAAAATGCTCAGGGTCATGCCCTGTAGCAAGGGTCAATGAAGGTTTCTCCCCCAGGGTAATAGTAGAAAAAGCTCTTTCAGGGATGAAAGGAGAAATCGAGGGGGACAGGGAACTGTGGACCTGCCTGACATGCGAAGCCTGCACCTTAAAGTGTCCATCGACAGTGAAATTTTCCGAATTCATACGCGGTATGAGGGCATCTGCATTCAACTCGGGTTACAGCAGCAGGTGTTCTCAGGGCGGTCTGCTGCATTCCATCCAGAAGATACAATCATACAGGGATATCGTCCAGGACAGGCTCCAATGGGTCTCGGATGACCTGAAAATATCACAAAAGGGAGAAGTATTGTATTTCACCGGCTGTCTTCCTTATTTTGAGAACCTGTTCTCAGGTTTTGTTAATCCCATCGAAATCGCAAGGAGCACGGTTAAGATTCTGAATAAAGCCGGCATAATCCCGGCGGTCTCCCCGAACGAACGCTGCTGCGGTCATGACCTTCTCTGGACAGGCAACGTGGAAACCTTCCAGAAGCTTGCTCAATTGAACATAGAGATGATAAAGGAAAGTGGTGCTTCCCGCATAGTGACCTCATGCCCTGAGTGCTTCAGGACGATGAAGGTGGACTACGCGGATTTCCTTGAAGGAACTGGTATAGAGATAATGCACATCTCAGAGTTCATTTCGTCGCTCGTCAAAAATAATGAAATTAAGTTGAACAAAATTGGTGTCATGACGTACCACGACCCCTGCCGGCTAGGGAGGCATATGGGGATATACGACGCCCCGAGAGAGGTAATAAAGAGCATGGGAGATCTGGTAGAAATGAATAAGAACAGAGAAGAATCTTCCTGCTGCGGCGTGAGCGCCTGGGCAACATGCGAAGGTAATTCCAAACAGATGCAGATAGAAAGGCTCATTGAGGCAAAATCCACAGGGGCTGATATGCTTGTCACGTCCTGTCCAAAATGCCTTATCCATCTCAGGTGCGCTGTTCACAACCAGATACCGGTGGAAAAAGAAAAAGTCGATATCCCTCTGGTGGATCTGACTGTTGCCGCATGCAGGGCGCTGGCAGGTGAATGAAATGAAAAGCGTGCTTGTGATAGGGGGAGGAATAGCCGGAATCCAGTCATCGCTCGACCTTGCCAACCGGGGTTACCATATCTATCTTGTGGAGCGAGAACCGAGTATAGGAGGACATATGGCGTTACTCGATAAGACTTTTCCGACAAATGACTGCTCGATGTGCATACTTGCTCCCAAGATGAACGAGTGCAATGCGCATCCCAATATCGACATCCTCTCTTATTCCGAGGTGGTAGGCTTGAGCGGCAGTGCAGGAGATTTCACGGCAAGGGTACTGCGCAAAGCCAGATACATCAATGAAGAGAAATGCACCGGCTGCGGGGATTGCACCGCCAAGTGCCCGTCAAAAGTACCCAATGAATACAACGGCAACCTCGATAAAAGGAAATCCATATTCCTGCCTTATCCGCAGGCAGTCCCCAGGGTAATGACCATTGACAGAGAGCACTGTATATATCTCACTAAGGGAAAATGCGGCAACTGCAAAAAGGTTTGCAATGCTGGTGCAGTGGATTATGAACAGAAGGACACCTTTGTAGATCTCAACGTTGCGGCTGTGATAGTGGCGACAGGATTCGACATGTTCGACCCGACCCACATGCAGGAGTACGGGTATGGAAAGTACGCAAATGTGATCACAGCCATGGAATATGAACGAATGATATGCGCCTCAGGTCCAACAGGGGGGCATCTTGAGACCGCGCCAGATAAGGAGCATCCAGGTAAGATAGCTTTTATCCAGTGCGTGGGATCAAGGGACCTGCAGCACAATCCGTACTGCTGCAGCGTATGCTGCATGCATGCAGTAAAAGAATCCATACTTGCCAGGGAGCACTATGAGGACATAGAACCTTATATCTTTTATACAGACCTGAGGGCAGTAGGAAAGGGGTTTGAGGAATATGCAGGAAGAGGTGAAAAGGAATACGGGATAAAGTACATAAGAGGCCGTCCCGGGCAGATCACTGAGGATGTAGAGACAAAGAAGTTGACCGTGTGGTATGACGATACGGTCAACAGAAAGGTAAAAGGGCTTGAGGTCGACATGGCTGTGCTCTGTACAAGCCTCATCCCTGCAAAAGGCAGCGAGAAACTCGCGGGAATTCTTGATATTGAACTTGACGAATACGGTTTCTACAGGAGCAGGGACGAGCTCACGGCGCCTCTTGATACCAGAAGACCCGGGGTATTTATAGCAGGATATTGCCAGTCGCCCAAGGACATTCCTGAATCAGTTGCGCAGGGGAGTGGAGCCGCTGCCAGGGCAACTGAAGTGGCAGGAGGTGCGTATATATGAAAGATGAACCCCGGATTGGAGTATTCGTATGCCATTGCGGCACCAACATAGGAGGGTATGTGGATGTACCCGGCGTTGTGGAATACGCCAGGACTCTGGTTGGCGTTGTCCATGCCGAGAGAAATACATATACATGTGCCGATGATGGTCTTACCGCGATAAAGAAAGCCATCAAAGACCGCAATCTAAATCGTGTGATCGTTGCATCATGTACACCCAGGACGCATGCACCCCTTTTCCGTTCTGCCGTGGCAGACGCAGGGCTCAACCCCTACTTTTTCGAGCTTGTGAACATAAGGGAGCACTGCTCCTGGGTGCATATGAAGGAAAAGGAAGCAGCCACCCAGAAAGCCAAAGACCTTATAAGGATGGGTGTGGCAAGGACTGCACTGCTTGAGCCGCAGGAGGAGATCAGGATTAGCGTCACGCCCTCGGCGCTCGTCATAGGAGGGGGGATTGCAGGCATGACCGCTGCTCTTTCTATTGCGAATCAGGGGTTCAAGGTGGATATTGTCGAAAAGGATAGTGAAATGGGGGGAATGCTGCGGTATCTTAACGATCTGTATCCCGGGGGAAGGAAGGCGTCTCTTGTCATGGACGAGTTCATCGGGAAGGTGAAAAACCACCCGAAGATTGAAGTACATACGTCTTCAACCATTAAAAAGGTGGATGGGTATATAGGAAACTTTATGGTTTCGGTACAAAACGAAAAAGTGCCGCTTGACATCAAGACTGGAATCATAGTAGTTGCAACGGGAGCAGATGAATTTAAACCTGTTAACCTCTATGGGTACAGTGGCAGCGGTAACGTGCTCACCGAGCTTGAACTCGAAGAGAGATTAAAAAACGGGTCATTGCAAAAACTGGACAGTGCGGTCTTTATCCAGTGCGTGGGTTCAAGAGGAGAGGGACGGTCTTATTGCTCAAGGATTTGCTGTAACGTGGCAATAAAGAACTCGAAGTTATTGAAGCAGACGTTCCCTGAAGCTGATATCAACATACTTCACAACGGTATTCACGCCTACGGCACGTATGAGAAGATGTACAGGGAAGCCCAGGAACTGGGGGTAGGGTTTCGAAAATATTCAAAGGAGAAGCCTCCGGAGGTTACTGTTGATGGAGAACGAATGCGGGTGAAGTTGTATCATGAACTCATGGGCAGGGAGATAGAATATACGCCCGATATCATAGTGCTGTCCACGCCGCTCATCCCGCATCCCGAGAACGGCGACCTCTCCAGGATGCTGAAGGTTCCGCTTGGTCAGGATGGGTTTTTCCTTGAGGCTCATGTGAAACTTCGACCTGTTGATTTTGCAACAGACGGTATCTCTTCCTGTGCGGAAGCGCAAGGGCTCCAGCAGATATAATCGAGAGCATCAACCAGGGTTATTCTGCGGCATCCAGAGCAGCAATACCGCTTATGAACGGCTACGTGCAGGCTGAAGCCATCACAGCAGTTGTGGACGAGACAATGTGTATAGGATGCGGCTATTGCGCCTCTGTCTGTCCTTACCGCGCTGCCTCGATGAATGAGAAGACCGTCATTGCGGAGGAAGTCACGTACCTCACGAAGAAGTCGTATATCAACCCCGCCTTATGCAAGGGTTGCGGGACGTGTGCAGCAGGCTGTCCTGCCGGAGCGATCACGCCGAATCATTTCACCTTACCTCAGATCATCGCCACCATAAGGGCTTTTCAACAACCTGGAGAGTATCTGCATGCGACTGCATAAGAATATTAGGAGTGAATTATGAGTGAAACCATTAATATTGTCACAAGTGACAGCGGGAAAATTATAAGAAAAAAAGTGAAGGCATCCCCCTATGAATATACCATAGCCACAAGAGCAAAATGGGAGATGATTATAGCGGCGGATGATGTTACCATCGGGGCAGGCAAATTTGAACGAATAAAGGTTAAGGAGATCAGAGTGCAGAAAGATATGATTGCATTGCCCTGCGCTTTCAATCATCATCCTTTAGTATCTGTCATAAAGGTGGGAGCCAAGGACGGTCCAGCACCCATGGAAACAGACCGCATCATCAACACGGCTTATGTAGTCGGACATGAATCAGGCGAGGTCAAAAAAGGAGACCTTCTCTCCTTATTGAACCTGTTTCCGATAATGTTTACACGAGAGGCTACCAAACCTGTGCTGGTCATGTGAGGCTGTATAGAGGGTTCATCATTTCCCTGCTTCAAACTGCCCTGCCAGGAAAACGCTAAGGTCGACCACATCAAAGTCGTATTTCTTTTCTGGTTCTTTTTGAACTCAATTCAGCATATTCGGTGAAAACGCCTTCATGTGCGATTTCAAGAGGCTTTTTCCCTTCCCTTTTTTCTTTAGTTATGATGTTTCTTACTTTTCAGTGTGAATGATTGGCTTTAAAGATTTCGATTCAGTCTCAATTATGCACAGGTTGCTTTCCGCTTTAGCATGCGGATCCAAAAGGCCGAGTATGCGTTCATCTTCAAGGTTGATCCTCTCATCGTCCTTGCTTCTGAACCCGTACTTTCCATAATCGGTAAGTGTCGGTCTTCTTTTTATGAAATGCCCGCGCTTGAACTCAAAGGGGAATGGAAACACCCGTTCACACACTTTTTTGAGTTTCTCCACAGAACTCTCATCCTCTATCTCGACCAGTATCTCACCGACTATGATATGCAGTTCCAGCGCGCAGTCGCCTACATGGATGATTTTCCTGTCAGGATGGTTCACATCAGTCCCTGTACCCGGACCGCTTGTAACCTTTCTTGGCAGGTTTTTCCCGTTGATGAGCATCCGTATTACTCCTTCTACCCGGTCTATCTCGTTCAGGACTTTTTCAGCAGTTTCAGGCTGAAGCAATCGTCTGGGAAATATCCTGACCTGAAGTGGTTTTTTATCTGTCGCCTGAGCACTTTTTTTCATTCAAATCTACTTTTATTATATGATTAAAGGATGTGAGAGATAATAAATGTTTTGGTTCGTATATATACGAACAAAATATTTTATCATGATCTGCACTATTGCCGGCAATCTTTATATCTACAGATGAAATTCGGCCACCGCGGGGCGAACCAGCCCGTGAAGGACATCATCCAGAGGCGCACCCGGGACCTCTTGATACCGAGAAAATTTTCTTTGACAGGGTGGCTGAAACGGTGAGAAAGATGATAGTGCTGGTTAAATAAAGCCTGCTTCTACTGCTTCGATTTGTTCAGAATGTATAAGTTTATATAATGATGAATATACATTTTATTATGAGCAAAGGTAGTTCCAGAGAAAATATTAAAGTAGGATCAAGTGTTGGGATCGTTTTAAAGCAGGATCAGGGGAGTGGGAAAATAACGCAAGGTATTGTAAAGAGAATTTTAACTAATTCTTCGTTCCATCCGCATGGAATAAAGGTTGAATTAGAGGATGGTCGAGTTGGAAGAGTCAAGGAAATCCATCCAAAAGTTGCAGGATAAGGCATCTATATCATAAGCAGCCCTTTTTGCCAGTCGTTGATTATCCTGACAGCCACCCTTGTTTCATCCACCTCACCCTTTTTCTGGAGGAAGTTGCTCTGTCTGCCTATGAGAATAAGCGCATCATAGGAATCCTGTCCCTCTATTGTGACATGATAAAAAGATTCCAGGACGGTTTTGTTTTCAGCGCACATTTTTTCAATTATCTTCATTGCCACACCAATGGGGTCCTTAAGGTGTGTTGCATCCTTCACTGCAAGAATGCCAAGTATGGTCTCATCGTTCTCGTCAAAAGGTATCACCCCTGGCGTATCGATGAACCTGATTCGCGAACCAGCCTTCACAAGTTGTTCTCCTTTTGTGTGACCTGATATTGAGGATGTACCGGCTCTGTGTCTTCCGGTCACGGCATTGATCACCGATGATTTGCCTGTGTTGGGATAGCCAAGTGAACCGACCAGTATGTCGCGCCCTTTTATGGCTGCGGTTTCAAGGATCTTGTGTCTTAAAATCGTTGTCCCTGACCTGTCCTTACTGGACACAAAGACAGTCGGTGCAATTTTTGACAGGCGGATCCTGGTTCTCTCAAGGGTTTCCTTTGATACAAGATCGCATTTGTTTATGACTATTATGAATGGCTTCTTTGAACGGGCTATTTCATGTTCGATCTCGCTGTTTCGCGTCTCGTCTGGAAACCTGGCATCTACTACTTCAAGAAGGATATCGGCTTTCTTTATTACATCTTTTACGATAGTCTGGTAGCTTGCCATGGCATGTGCCTATGCTGCATGAGAATATAAGGATGAGCGATTTGTCAAAATTATCATTATTAATAATGAAGAGGAAAGTATGCGAGTCGTGCGGTGAGGGCACATTCGAATTTGACCTTGATACATATGGGACGCACGAATATATCTGCGGCAGCTGCTCCACCTGAGCAACTGCTTCGGTGAATATTCTTTTTTTAAATTTACTTGCTATAGAACTCACACCTTTTTCCTCAGCTTCGCTATCATATCCCTTATCTCTGCCGCCGTCTCGAACTCCAGGTTCTTTGCAGCCCTGTGCATAGCAGCCTCAAGCTCGATGATGTAATTGAACATCTCCTCCTTCGGCGGAAGCGCCGCCTCAGGCGCCCGCGGCTCAACTGCTTTCCTGATGGTCTGTGGGGTGATATTGTGCTCTTCGTTGTACCTTATCTGCATCGTTCGCCGCCTATTTGTTTCATCTATCGCCCTTTGCATTGAACCTGTGATCTTGTCCGCATACATCACCACCCTTCCCTCGATGTTCCTTGATGTCCTGCCTATTGTCTGCATAAGCGAGCGGTCTGAGCGCAAAAACCCCTCTTTATCAGCGTCCAGTATAGCCACAAGCGCCACTTCTGGAAGGTCAAGCCCCTCGCGAAGCAGGTTAATCCCCACAAGCACGTCGAACTCGCCCAGACGCAGTCCGCGTATTATATCGATGCGTTCAAGTGTCTCTATCTCTGAGTGCATGTACCGCGCCCTTATGCCCATGCCAAGAAGGTACTCTGTCAGGTCTTCAGCCATTCTTTTTGTCAGCGTGGTAACAAGAACCCTGTGCTTCTTCGCGGTCTTTGCGTGTATCTCTGCCATCAGGTCGTCTATCTGCCCTTTCACGGGTTTTACCACGATATCAGGATCTACAAGCCCTGTTGGGCGGATTATCTGCTCCACCACCTGGGCGCTGTGAGCAAGTTCATAATCAGCAGGTGTTGCAGAAACGTACAGCACCTGGTTAACCCGCGCCTCGAACTCCACGAACGTGAGCGGGCGGTTATCAAAAGCAGAAGGCATCCTGAAGCCATAATCCACAAGCGATTCCTTTCGTGCGTGGTCGCCTGCGTGCATTCCCCTGACCTGCGGCAGCGTGACATGCGATTCATCTATCACGACAAGATAATCTTCAGGGAAATAATCAAGCAGCGAGTACGGTGGCTCGCCGGCATACCTTCCGTCCATGTGGCGGCTGTAGTTCTCAATGCCCTGGCAGTACCCGATCTCATGCATCATTTCGATATCGAACTTCGTTCTCTGCTCAAGGCGCGCAGCTTCAAGTATTTTCCCCATGGATCTTAGCTCCCGCAGTCTGTCCTCAAGTTCGTCTTCTATCGAATCGATCGCAGCCTCGATCTTTTCCTGCGGCATCACGAAATGCTTGGCAGGGTAGACAACAACGGCATTATTTTCCCGTATCGTTTTCCCTGTCAACGGGTCAAATTCAGCGATCCTCTCTATCTCGTCCCCGAAAAGCTCTATCCTGACTCCGGTTGAAGCATACGACGGGAAAACTTCTATCGTGTCCCCGCGCACCCTGAACTTTCCGGCGGAAAAATCCATGTCGTTGCGCTCGTACTGCATATCCACAAGCCGGGAAAGTATCGCCCTGCGCTCATTTTCTTCCCCTTTCCTGAGTATCATGGACATCTCATGCCATTCCTGGGGAGAACCTATGCCGTAAATGCAAGAGACGCTTGCTACCACTATCACGTCACGCCGCTCTAAGAGCGACCGCGTGGCTGAGAGTCGCATCCTGTTTATCTCCTCGTTTATGGATGCGTCTTTCTCGATATACGTATCCGTATGCGGGATGTAAGCTTCAGGCTGGTAGTAGTCGTAGTAGCTCACGAAATACTCTACAGCGTTTTCAGGGAAGAATGCCTTGAACTCAGAATATAACTGCGCGGCAAGCGTCTTGTTGTGTGAGATGACAAGCGTTGGTCGCTGTACCCTTTGTATCACGTTCGCCACAGTGAAGGTCTTGCCTGAGCCGGTTACACCGAGTAACGTTGAGCGCTTCATGCCCTGTTCTACGCCCTGCACGAGCTTTTCTATCGCCTGTACCTGGTCGCCCCCAGGTTCAAATCCTGAAACGAGTTTAAATGTCAGCGCCGAACCTCCTCATTCCCACTGATAGCGGTTTGCTCTTCATCTGCATATATTCGCTATTGCCCTGCGGCATTATCAGGGTTTCCAGTGCATTCACATATAATATCTTTCATGCACTGGAAGATACCTTCGGAAAGTCTTATTTAGAGCTAAGTGAAAGTATTGCCGATGAAAGACCTCCTCTCCTGGGACCAGACCCTTTTCAAAGATAGCGAGCTTTTCGAACTTGACCACGTACCTGAGCACTTCCTCCACAGGGACGCCCAGATGCAGTCTCTCCTGTATAGCGTCCGTCCCGCAATGAGCGGTGGAAGACCTCTCAACTGCCTGTGTGTGGGTGCACCCGGCACAGGCAAGACCACAGCGGTCATCAAGGTATTTGAGGAGATAGAGAAACATACTCCTAAGGTCATTCCCGTGCTGGTGAACTGCCAGGCTTATTCCACAAGGTATGCGGTTTTTTCGCAGCTTTTCAATAAGCTTATCGGATATGCTCCTCCTTCGTCTGGTGCTTCCTTCAAAAAGGTGTTCAGTGAGGTAGCAAAATACCTTGTTGAGAACGAGAGAGTGCTCGTGGTGGCGCTTGACGACATGAACTATCTCTTCTACGAGAACGAGGTCAACGAGGTGCTCTACTCCCTGCTTCGGGTTCATGAGACCCACCCCGGCGCGCGCATTGGCGTTATTGCAATATTAAGCGATACCGGCGTGCCGCATATATTCGACCCGAAAGTTGAATCCGTGTTCTTACCAGAAGAGATAACCTTCCCGCAGTATACCGTTGGCGAGGTAAAGGATATCCTCTCGAACCGCGCAAAGCTCGGGTTCTATCCCGGCGTGCTTGATGAAAGCGTGCTTTTACGGATTGCTGAACATACGTCTGCTCTCGGTGACCTGCGTGTGGGGATAGACCTCCTGAAGCGCGCCGGGTTGAATGCTGAACGCTGCGCCAGCAGGACGATAGGACTTGAGGATGTGGAAAAAGCATACGATAGCTCGCGGCTCGTTCACCTATCATATGTGATGAGGTCGCTGAAAGATGATGAGAAGGCTCTTCTTGGTCTGATAGTCGACTCGCCGAAAACCAGTTCGGGCGAGCTTTATGAGAAATTCTATTCGCGGACAAAACTGGGATACACACGGTTTTACGAGCTGCTGAACAAACTCGGCTCTGTCAGGCTCATCGATGCGGATTTTACAGGAAAAGGCTCGCGCGGGAGGAGCAGGGTAGTGACGCTGCGTTATCAGGCAGACGAAATAAAAACAAGACTGTGAACATGCGCCGGTCGGGAATCGAACCCGAGTTTAAGCGTTGGCAACGCTCAGTGATAGCCGCTACACTACCGGCGCGAACCGGATGTCCTTTTAGGGGCATTCCCTAAATACTCTAATCCGTATTAATAGTTTTTCTACATGATTTTGTTCATCAAGGACATTATCCCCGCCTTACCATCCATCTCAGGTCCGGATGGAAGACCAAACATTTCCATCCCACCAGAGCCTCCGAAGAACTCCTTCTCCCACCGTTCGGTTATTTCCTTGAATATCCTCTTATAGGCTGCGCAATGCGGGTCAACACCCTTTACTTCACCTTCAGTAGGTGCCATGGCATTGTAGGGGCATCCACCCCGGCAGAATTTGATATACTTACATTCCCCGCAATTCTTGTCCACATAATCCTTGAACTGGAACATAAGCTTCCATGCATCGGACCGGGCTAGATCCTCCATACCGGGGTGGTCATAGACATTCCCCATAACATATTTTGGCATGCCAACAAAGCGGTAGCAGGGATATATGCTACCATCAGGTCCCACCGCAAAGGTATCACCCATGCAATCCACGAAGGTGCATACAGTGCCTCTATTGGTGAACACGCATTTGCACAGGTGGTCAATATTCATAATTTCGATCGAACCTATGTTTTCCAGATATTTATCCAGAAGATATATCAGCAATTCTCCATATTCTTCTGGAGCAAGCGCCCATTTTTCAGGGTTATCGGAACGTAAAGATGGCAGCGCGGGATGTAATTTAAGATTTAAACCATTCTCAAGGAAAAAATTGAAAATATCCTCCCTGAACTTTATGGAATGGGAGGTGAATGTGCAGATAAAGCTCACATTGAGGCCATTATCCGTGGCAATTTCATAGCCCTGCATGGTCTTTTCGTAGTATCCTTTTCCTCTTTGCAGGTCGGTAAGCTCTTCGGGACCATCCAGACTGGAACCGATGGGAATATCATACTCAGCCAGGATTTGTGCAAGTTCAGGGGTCATTTTCCAGAGATTGGTCTGCAGGGCTAAAGCCGGTTTCAGATGACTTAAACCCTCAGTCAATAATGGTAAAGCTTCCCTGTAAAAATCCGCGCCCGCAAGGAGCGGCTCCCCGCCGTGGAAGGTAAAGGTGACCGGTTCATTCCTGAAATCCTTGAGCCACTCTACCACTTCCTTGATGGTTTCAATGCTCATTACCGGAGACCCTTCCTCTGAACTCCAGCAATAACTGCATTTGGAAGGGCATCCCAATGTAGGGATAAGCATCACGTGAAAAGCCATAAGACTCCTTCGTTTTAACTTCTTCGGACTATTAATAGTTATCCTGTATTTTCCTTTTTAGTGAGCAGAAATGTCTGGGTTCATCAAAGCCAGAAGGCCAGAAGCGAAAGCCCAACCGTTATTCTTATATAGAACCTCAAACATTGATTTGCACAAAATAGAGACCCGCCATTATATAATCAGTATGTATTTATATAATTGTCTGGGGTGAAATATACTTATATAAAATTGGAGGATAATATTCATGGCAGCACAACTTGGCGGACAGCCAATCATAATTTTAAGAGAAGGCACAGAGAGAACTCGCGGAAAAGAAGCCCGCAGCAATAACATCATGGCGGCAAAAGCTATTGCCGCTGCTGTGAAGACTACGCTGGGACCAAATGGCATGGATAAAATGCTCGTAGGCGGGGGCAACATCACGATCACGAACGACGGCGTCACAATCCTGAAAGAGATGGATATCGAGCATCCAGCAGCAAAGATGCTCGTTGAAGTGGCAAAGACGCAGGATGATGAGGTAGGCGACGGCACAACGACGGCTGCTGTGCTTACCGGAGAACTGCTTGAACAGGCAGAAGAATTGCTGGAACAGAATGTCCACCCCACAAATATCACCTCAGGCTACAGGATGGCTGCAGAAAAGGCAATTGAACTTCTAAAGGAGATCACCCACACGGTCACAGACGATGAAGCTGCTCTCATTAACATCGCGAAGACAGCGATGACAGGAAAGGGCGCAGAAGGCTCTAAGGAAAAACTGGCACAGATCGTAGTGTCAGCAATCAGGGCGATCGTGGACGAAGAGGATGGAAAAAAGGTAGTTGACATCGATAATATCAAGATCGAGAAAAAGGTTGGCAAAAGCCTGGAGGATAGCGAGCTCATAAATGGTATCGTGCTCAACAAGGACAGGGCACAAACCAACATGCCGAAAAAAGTGAAGAATGCGAAGCTTGCGCTGGTCACAAGACCAATAGAATTCAGCAAGATGGAGCTTGAGGCTGAGATCAAGATATCTTCACCGGGTGAGCTTCAGAATTACCTTGACAGGGACGAGCAGATAGTCCATGACATTGTAAACAGGATAGCTGCAACCGGGGCTAACGTAGTGTTATGCCAGCTTGGCATAGATGATATCGCCCAGTACTTCCTTGCAAAAGCAAATATCCTTGCTGTTGAGCGCGTCGAGAAAAAGGACATCGAAAAAGTGGCGCGTGCAACAGGGGCAGATCTTATAACAAGCGTGGATGATTTTGATGCATCAGATATCGGAAGCGCCGGACTTGTGGAAATAAAAGGGCAGGGCGAGGACAAGATGATTTACATCACTGACTGCAGCAATCCAAAAGCTGTATCAATACTCATCCGCGGCGGGACTGAGCACGTGGTGGATAGCACAGAACGCGCTCTTGAAGACGCTTTAAGGGCTGTTGGCGTGGCTATTGAAGACGAAAAGCTTGTTGCAGGAGCGGGCTCGCCTGAGATCGAGCTTTCGCTGAGGTTGAATGAGTACGCTTCCACCCTGAAAGGAAGAGAACAGCTGGCTGTGACGAAATTCGCAAAGGCGATGGAGGTCATCCCCAGAACACTGGCTGAGAATGCGGGTCTTGACCCGATCAATATGCTGGCAGAACTTCGAAGCCAGCACGAGAGCGGGAACAAGGACAGTGGGCTCAACGTGTATGAGGGAAAAGTCGAGAACATGTGGGAAAAGGGTGTGATCGAGCCGCTGCGCGTTAAGACGCAGGCGATAAATTCAGCAACAGAAGCTGCTATAATGATATTGAGGATCGACGACGTGCTTGCTGCAACAGGCGGCAGTGCAGGCGAAAGCTGTGGTGCGGGCGGCGCTCCATGCGGCGGAATGGGCGGCATGGGTGGGATGGGCGGCATGCCTCCCGGCATGATGATGTAATACTTTCACACCGCTATCTGATAGTATTAATATCGCCGTAACGTTCATTGAACGGGATTGAGCGATATAAAGTCGATCTCAATCCTCATCCCCAATTTAAATTGAAGTATTTTCTGACATAATATCTTTGGTAGTACTATATCAAATTCTGATGCTTTTTCGATACAATTTTAGTTCGGGGTATCAATTCATCTCTGCCTTCGAAAGGTGGAGGGTTCTTGATACCCCCGAAGTCAATACCCACCGGTATACCCCGTACAAATAGTACGAGGCCTGTAGCTATCGTTTTCTTTATTTCTCTCTATTATATTCATACATATCTTGCTCACGAATATACTTTTCCACGACATCCCATCCATTCCCAACAGACCCATGGAAACAGCTCGGCGCCCAGAAATGCTCACCGCACCATTCCTTCAGATGGGGGAATTCTTTCCTTAAGATCCTGCTTGTGCATATCATTGCCACATCGCCAACCAGCATCTTTCCCCTGTATTTCGGGGAAAAAACATATATCCCAATAGAATAATCCTTGATCATGCTTGCAAAATCAGAGGGAGAGATGGCAGTGCGGCTTGCACGCAGCGCTATACAGGAATGCCTGAGCAACAAAAAAAAAATCAAACGCGATAACCTTCCGCCGGTATTTCGTGAAAAACGCGGGGTATTTGTTACCTTGAATAAAAAATCAGAGACAAAGGAACTCCGCGGCTGCATCGGAAGACCTTATCCAGTAATGCCGCTCGGGGAAGCCATAATCGCATCAGCAGTCGATGCTGCGCTTGAGGACCCGCGCTTTGACCCTGTTAAAAAGGAAGAGATCAATGACATTGTAATCGAAGTAACAGTGCTCACTGTCCCAAAAATTATTAAGGTAAAACCAGGGGACATACCTGAAAAGATAGTTATAGGCAGGGACGGGCTTATCGTCGCGACAGACAGGTCTCAAGGGCTTCTGTTACCGCAGGTGGCAACAGATCGTGGTTTTGATGCTGTGGAATTCCTGTGCCAGACATGTATAAAAGCAGGGCTCATGCCTGATGCCTGGCTCACAGGCGCACAGGTATATTGCTTTGAAGGACAGATATTTGAAGAAATAAAACCCTGTGGTGAGATAAGGGAAAAAATATTAAACATGATAAGGTCTAAAATGGAGTGATTGAAAATGGCTGATATCAGATTATCTGAAAATTCAAAAAGTGAGGAAATCCTTCCTGTTGCGAAGATGGTGCACGAACTCTTCTCTCTTCCTGTCACGATGCGCAGCAGGAACAAAAAAGGGGTCAGGCTTGAGAAAGGGAAAGTTGTTGATACGGATTATACAGGCCCGGTGCTTGAAGAGGCTCTTGCCAGGAATTGCGTGATACATACAATACCTGACAGGGGGGCTTATAAGGGAGTACCGGTCGTGGTCGCCCCCATACTGGACAGCGAGGGAGCCGCGATAGCCGCTATCGGAGTCGTGGACGTGGTATGCACGATCGACCTGGCGGCAGTGTTCGGCAGTTATCCCCAGATAGTGAAGCAGGTGGAGGAGCAGAAAAAGAAATTCTGAGCAAAGGGTTAAATCTTATGACATTATACTATGCAGTCCTCCAGAGGTTAATTATGGCAAGATTTCCAGAAGCGGAAAAAGTACTTTTACACATGCAGATTTGCATGAAATGCAATGCACGAAACTCAATGCGTGCGACAAGATGCAGAAAATGCGGTTATACAGGTCTCAGACCAAAATCAAAGGAAATAAAGGGCAAGGGAACGTAAGTTCATAATATGGGAATAGAGGGCCGCCTCAACCAGATAGTAGAAAAAGACGGTGCCGTCCACCTGACCCTTCTCGACCCTGACTCCCAGCAGCCCGAGGTTGCGGGAAATATGGCAAGGGAAGCTGAACTCGGGGGCACTGATGCGATAATGGTAGGCGGCTCCACCGGCGCAACGGGGCTAGTTGTCGAAGAAACGGTGAAAGCCATAAAGGCTGCCTGCTCTCTTCCAGTCATCCTGTTCCCTGCAAATCCTGGAGGGGTATGCGGGAGCGCAGACGCTATATTTTTTATGAGCCTTCTCAATTCAAGGGATGTCAATTACATCACCACGAACCAGGCCATTGGCGCGCCGCTTGTCTACAAGCACGGTATTGAACCTATTTCGATGGCATATATCGTAATAGAACCCGGCGGGGCGGCAGGCTGGGTCGGGGATGCGAGACTGATACCCAGGAATAAGCCGAAGCTGGCAGTGGCGTATGCGCTCGCGGCTAAATACCTTGGCATGCATTATATTTATCTTGAAGCGGGTTCAGGCGCGGACAAGCCTGTCCCTGTTGAAATGATCGCGGCAGTGAAAAAGGCCGTCGGGGAAGCCACCAAAGTTATCGTGGGGGGAGGCATCCGCGATGGGGCAATAGCAAGAGAGCGGGTAAAAGCAGGCGCTGATATGATAGTGACTGGCACGATCGTGGAACAGGTCGAGGATGTCAGAGGTAAGATAGAAGAATTTGTCAAGGCGATAAAATCATAACCACAAGTAATATAAATTCCAATAACAATCAGTCCCTCAATGAAAGTCTACAAATCATACGAGGATCTGCCCAGGATAAAACTTCCTCTGGGACAGGATGTATTTATCAGCGATAGCACTATCCGCGACGGCTCGCAGATGCCCGGGATAGTGATGAAAAAAAAGCACAAGACAGAGATTTACGAATATCTTCATAAAATAGGTATCGAGAAGCTTGAGACTTTTGTATATAATGAACGCGACAGGGAAGCAGTAAGAGAAATGCTTGACAGGGGTTATGAATTTCCCGAGGTTACAGGATGGGCGCGGGCAAATCCTAAGGATATTGATTTCGTACTTAGCATGGACGGCATCAAGGAAACAGGTATCCTTATGTCTGTTTCGGATTCACATGTGATCGATAAGATGGGACTGGCAAGTCGGGAAGAGGCACAGAAGAAGTATACCGATGCGCTGCAGTATGCAGTTGATCACGGCATGCGGACAAGGGCGCATATCGAGGATATGACACGCGCCGATAACGAAGGTTTTGTATTTCCTCTTATTGAAAAATTGCTTGAGATCGACCCTGACTGCATAATACGCATATGCGATACTGTGGGTTTCGGCGTGCCGTTCCCTGATGTGGATGAGCCGTACGGCATACCTTACATCGTCAAAAGATTGCGGGAAATAGGCAGTAAAAATATCGAAACGCATATCCATGATGATTTTGGCATGTCTGTGGCATGCTCAATCGCAGGATACTGGTACGGCGCGAACTGGTCAAGCCTTACGTTCCTTGGAATAGGCGAGAGAGCAGGCAATGCTGAACTGGAGAAAGTCGCCCTGTTCCTGATACAGCGGGTGGAAGGATTCCAGAAGTACGACCTTAAATCAGTTACGGAATTTGCTGAGTTCATGGAAAAGGAGATCGGTATCAGGGTACCTCGCAATAAATCAGTTGTGGGAAAGAACATCTTTGCACATGAGAGCGGCATACACACCGCTGGCATCATAAAGAACCCTTTTACTTACGAACCCTACCCACCTGAGATCGTGGGCGGAAAGAGGCAGTTGATGATAGGTGACTCTTCCGGTCTTGAGGTTATACGCTTCAAGGTTGAGGAGACTCTTAACGAATTGATGCATGTCGATACGAAGGTAGATAAGAACGACTCGCGCGTGAAGGCTATACATGCTGATATCCAGAAATTGTATAATGAGGAGAAGCGCATCTCGGCGATATCGGATGAAGAATTGAAGAGGTTTGTTGAGAAGTATTTCATGCTTGATTCCATCATTGATGAGCACAGCGTTAATGATATGTAAAATTGAAGAAAGAGAATTATGAAATCTGAGAACGTACTTGCAACACTGCTGGCGGTCATACTTGTTGTATCTCTTGCCATTGTACTGATTAATAGCGATGCTCTTGTCCAGGAGTCTGAATACAGACCTCCTGCCTCATTTTCCATCCGCGAAGTTGACGTCAAACCTGTTGAGGTGACAAGTTCTCTTATAGAGGTGAACGTCACCGCATACATATATCACAGAGAGGGTGTGGCAAAGAACGCAACCATGCTGATAAGGGAAAGGCTCATAAAAAGATAGAGTTGCTGTAGCCTGACACTAACCCGGAACTTCATCCGCTGGCATGTGCCGCTGTCCGTTACCGTAACCCTGGTGTCAGGCGTTATCGCGTGTACCGCATTGGGGTTGTCTGTACGGTCATAGATATGGCGTTGCCGTTCTCCCGCAAGGACCTATCAACACGATTTGTCCCGGATTTCGTAGGTCTGGAACAAATATATATAGATTTTTAAGTATTTAGGGTTATCCTCCCAAAGCTGCACTTTGGGGAATGGCATACGTGGATTTGGGAGCGTTCTCTTACCCGCGCAGCATCTTCATGATATCGTGCTTTGTCACCACACCCACCACCACCCCTTTCTCAAGCACGAGAACAGCGGGGTTCTTCTCAAGTATCCTTGAGACCGTATTTGCATCCGCTGTGGGAGAGACTGTGGGGAAAGACTCGCCCATGATATTTCGCACAAGAAGATGCGATACTTTCTTAATATCCTGGTCTGTCATCGACGCCACTATCTGGTCAGTGGATATGCTGCCAACCGGGACACCTCCATCTATTACTGGCATCTGGGAAAAGCCGTGCTCTTCCATTATCCTTACGGCATCCTCTAAAGAGCTCTCTGAAGTAGTATGGATTATGGGCGAATGCATGACGTTCCTGACAAGCACCTTCTCTTTCCTTGCAGCGTCAAACGCATTGAATATCTTATGCAGTGTTGAAAGCCTGGGATCTACATCCCCTGACTCTATGCGCGCTATCAGGGGCTGGCTCACGCCTGCGCGGGTAGCGAGGTCGTGCTGGGTAAGACCCAGTTCAAGACGCAGTTTCTTGAAACCTTCTGGTGTAGGGAGGAACATGATATATTACTATGGGTAATAAGATGTATATAAAATTGATGAATGGATATTTCTGAAGTTGCATATGCTTTTTCATGTTCATTTATGAACTGCAGTTCATGGCTGACTCTGTGGTTGATTATCCTTACATCGATTCATTTATCCAGAAGAAATTAGAAAGTCTCTGAAAAAATGATCAGAACTCATACTATCTGAGTTCGTACGAGTTCGTATTAGTTCGCTGTTAATGTCTATGTGCGCCGGTGTTCACCCGCAGAAAACCTACTTCAGGTTATCTGGATCCGACACACCCGTCAGCACAGTGGTCACCCTGACATGCCCTGCCAGCGCCTCATCAACCTTGGCGCCCCAGATGATGCGTTCCGTGTTCGGGGCTTTCTCGCCCATCAGTATCCTCACATCGCAAGATATATAACCCTTATCCAATAAGATGGCAAAAAATGAGCAAAATACGAATAGATCCGGATATCAGGTATCTTGAAGGCACCCAGCGCGTGCTTTCCCCCGAGGAGACACTTGTTAGGACCACAAAGCTCCTCACAATGATAGGTGTAACCCGGATCGCCAACATCACAGACCTTGACCGCGTGGGCATCCCTGTATTCTCAGCCATAAGACCAGGCGCCGCCGCTGGCGCCATTTCAATATATTCAGGAAAAGGAGTAACTGATACCAACGCAAGGATATCAGCCATCATGGAAAGCTTTGAGCGTTGTCTTGCAGAGCAGCCCGAGGTCAGCAATAACCTCTCTGGAGTCCCGCTTGACACAGAGAGGGTGGTGGATACCTACGAATCCTTGAGCGAGAGCTATCCTGCTTTATATCCGGACGCATTGCTCATGCCCCAACCCCTCACTGAGTTCACAAGCCTTGAATGGGTGATGGGGCATGACATAATGGACGATATCGAGGTGTTCGTCCCTGCCAATGCAGTGTTCCACCCATACGATCCCCGTAATGGAGTTAAGCTCTTCCGCAGCAACACTAACGGTCTTGCCTCTGGAAATACTATCGAGGAAGCGGTGCTTCACGGATTGCTTGAAGTAATAGAAAGGGACGCATTAAGTATCGCCGAGTATACCCGTAACCCAGGCAGGGAGATAGTGCTTTCAGTAAGCGACGGAGTGAATTATGAATTGAATGCCAGGATGGAAGAGGCCGGGATAAAAGTTAAGCTCTGGCTGCTTGGATCTGATGTCGATGTACCAACTGTCGTGGCTGCGCTTGATGATACTGTTCTCCATGACCCCGCTCTCCTTGTAATGGGCGCAGGGTCTCACCTGTCGCCGGAGATAGCGGTCACAAGAGCTCTTACAGAGGCTGCGCAGAGCCGCGTTGTCCAGATACATGGGGCGCGCGAGGACACTGACAGGGAACAGGTGGTGCGAACCTTCGGTTACGACCACATGAAAAAACTGAACAGATACTGGTATGAGGACTTAGAGACGGTGCGGATGGACGAACTCAAGGACGCCTCAAGCGATACGCCTGCTGCCAATATCAGCACAGTTCTCGAGAGGCTTGATGGTATCGCTGACGGCGCCATAATCGTCAATCTATCAAGGGGCGTGGAAGTCCCGGTGATCAGGGCGATAATCCCCATGTTCGAGCAATATACCATTGACCGTGAGAGAAAGGGAGAGCGCATCAGGAAAAAGAAAAAGAGAGTCGCTTTATGAGAGTTTTGGTGTACACAGGCACGAGCATAAGTCATCATGATGCGAAGAAGATACTTGACGCAGATTACCGCTCTCCGGTGAAGCGAAATGACATCAGGAAGCTCATGAGGAACCCGCCTGACATTATTGGGATAATAGACGGGATATTTTTTGACAGCGCGGCTGTGGCTCACCGCGAGATAATCGAGGCGATAAAAAACGGCATAACTGTGGTCGGTGGATCCAGTATGGGGGCGCTTCGGGCGTCTGAACTGGATTCATACGGAATGATGGGGGTGGGAAGGATATATGAGATGTACAGGAGCGGCGCTCTTGAGTCTGATGACGAGGTGGCGGTAACCTTTGATGCTGAGACAATGGAGGCGCTTTCGGTTCCACTTGTCAACGTGAGGGCAACGCTTGAGTCAGCCTTGGAAAATGGGGCAGTTACGCGCGAGACAGCAGGAGCTATCCTTGAAGCAGCAAAGAAACTGTTCTATCCTGACAGGAATTACAGGAATATAGTAGAAGAATGTGTGAAAAAAGGGATAATTAAAACCGCTGAAAAGGAAGTACTTCTTGGTTTTTTCAAGCAGCACGAAGTGGACCTGAAACGGCTCGATGCTCTCCTTGTGCTGGGAACTATAAAAAAAATGAAAATTTGATGTTGAGCAATTCACCCAACATCTCAAAGTATCGAAAAAAAATTTTAACGCGCCGCTTTCGCGACCCGCTCGATATTGTCTTTCTTTCCCATGGCAAACCCTTTTACATCGTAGTTCGCCGCGGCGATAATCTCCTCGGCGAGCGCATCCACAAGGGCTTTCTTTTTGCCGAATGCAGCCTGCTGCGCACCCTGACAAATTAACCTCAGCGCTGTATCAACCCTGCGCTGCGGGGCTGTATCGACTGACTTCGGAACAGCGATGCCTCCATACTGCAGTCTGACCGTTTCTTCTCTGGGACCGGCGTTCGCGATCGCGTTCACAAGTACCTGCACCGGGTTCTGTCCGCTTTTCTTGTTGATTATCTCAAAAGCATCCTTAACTATCATGTTGGCAGTGATCTTCTGCCCTGTGTTATGCTCTTCCCGCATCATTTTGTTGACAAGCCGCTCAACGATGTTCAGATTCGATTTGCTAAACTGCTGTTTTGAGTTCTTTCCGCCGCTGTGCGGGATAAATATGGGAGCAAGATTGACGTAGTTCCTGATACTGGGATCTTTGATCTCAACTTCAGAAAAGTCCCATTTTCCATATAATCTGTGCATATTATCTCACCGGTTTTTCCTTCTTTCCGAGCACCATCTGCCTCAGGTCAACGTTATTCACTGCCACGACTTTCCAGCGAACTCCGGGGATATCACCCATGGCGCCGCCCATCCTTCCACCTATACCTTCCACGATAACCTCATCGTGTTCATCTATGAAGTTGATAGCGCCGTCCAGAGGACAGAATGCCGTTACCTGTTTTCCGTTCTTGATAAGCTGAAGTCTGATGCATTTTCTTATGCCTGAGTTGGGCTGTTTAGCTTCGATTCCGACTTTTTCAAGAGCAATACCCCTGGCACGGGGTGCCCCTGCAAGCGGGTCAGCCTTTACATCAAGATTAAGAGCCTTCCGGCTATAATTAATATCGCTCCATCTAAATTTCTTATGCTCGCTCTTGAGTTTCCGAGCGGCGTACATTCCTTTTCCCAAGTTTTTTCCTCCGTATAATGCCCCGCGACCCCGTATTTAAATACGAGGTATAGTGGGGTCTCATTGAATTATTACATCATCTATATTATGGTGCCTCAAGGAGAGCTTTTTGACTTTTTCGATGTTTTTGCCGTCTCTCCCGATGGCAAGCCCCTTCTCTTTAGTAAGTACTTCTACATAAGCTATACGCCTGTCGTCCTTAACAACAAGGTTTACATTCTTTATAGAAACGGGGTGAAAGGCGTTCTTCACGAACTCCACAGGGTCGTCCGAGTGTTCGATAATCTCGACATGCTTACCGATGATCTTCTTTACCCTGTTTATATGGTCACCGCCTTTACCGATAGCAAGTCCCATGTCCCCGTTCTTTACCACGAATATCAGCCTGTTATTCTCGGAGTCCTCAAAGCAATCTCTGGCCCTTGCACCCGTCAGGCTCTCAAATAATGCGATATATCTTATCCCGTCAGTACTCAGCTTCACTTCACTCATTCATGCTCCCGAAAGAAAGTATCTCGGAATCGCCGGGTTCCAGGACGGCAAGCGCTGAAATCGAGAATGGTTTGCCGCATGCAACACCCAGGTCAACGCCTAATCCCGGATATTTCATTAAAGGTATCCCCTTGAGTTCTTTAAGGCTCTGTTCCACGCAATCAGATGAAACAACAACGACCTGTGCCGTTCCGTTCTTGACAGCTTCCCTGGTCTGTTTTATTCCTACGACTACTTTGCCTGTGGACAGTGCGCTTCTCAATACTTTGCTGATATCAGTTTCCATAATTATACTCCTTTAACTTGTTTTTTTGCGATTAATTTAACATTTCCCGTACCCAGCCTTATGGGCTGACCGACTATTACGTTTTCGGTTACACCGCGCAGTTCATCGACGTCCCCACGTATGCCTGAATCAAGCAGGTGGCTGACTGTAACCTCAAAAGCTGCTCGCGCAAGGACGCTGGCTTTTTCGCCTGAGATACCGTGCCTGCCTATGGGCTTTACCTCGCCGTCAACTGTCATGATGTCTGCGACAAGCATGACGTGGCGCACGTCCACGTTCAGTCCCTGCTCCTTTAACGTCTCTATAGCTTCATGTATAAGGGCGGCCCTTGCTGCTTCTATCCCCATTACTTCATAGATCTCATTAACATTGTTGGTTCTTGTCCTTGTAGCATCAACACCGTATATCGCCAGCACCTCCTTGAGAGTGGAACCTTCCGTATACAGGACATACTCTCCGCCCTCTTCTTTCCTGACGACGACTCTTTTTATTCCCTTGATGCCCTTTAATATCACAGAATGCACGCTTTTAACAAGCTGCAGGAGCTGCCTGTAAGAGGGTTCATCGGGTTTCATTATCAACGTGTCCCCGGTAATATAAGATGACACGCCGAGTTCCTCGTTGATCCTGTCAGAAACCTCCTTTGCGGTCATATTGCGCTGAAGGAGCGCTTTTTTATTAAGTTCGACAACTACTTTCATATCTGTGATATCTGTGGACATGCTGCCCAGAACGCCAATGTAAGTAGCTTCGATCTTCCAGGCAAGTTCGCGGGCTTTATCTCTATCGAACGCATAATCCTTTTCAAGGAAAATGGTCATCATCGGAGTGCTCGGGTTTTTCCTGGCATCCACTATCTCTATCAACCGCGGCAGACCCAGCGTAACGTTGATTTCCGCTACACCAGCGTAGTGGAACGTTCGCATCGTCATCTGGGTACCGGGTTCACCTATCGACTGCGCTGAAACCACGCCTGCAGCCTCACCAGCTTCTATCTTTGAATAATCGTATACAGCCATGGTACGCTTGATGATCTCATCAAACTGCTTTTTTGTGAGTTTTACGTTCTTGAGTTCGCGCAGCAGGTTATCCTTGACCCTCTGGGGCAGCGCAAGAGCTGTGACCGTTTCCTCGATCGTCTTCTGGTCGCTCATTCCTTCACCCCCATCACTGAATCGATAATTCGCCTGACTGCTTCAGGTTTACTGAAATCGCTGTTCATGGGATTGATGCCGTCCTCTCCGTATTTGAACTGGATTATCATCTTCCTCGTATCCCTGACCGTGCCGTCATACTGCACTTCCAGATCCTGCAATGCATTCACAAGCCGCCTCTGCAGGTAACCGGACTGCGATGTTCTGACAGCTGTGTCCACAAGACCTTCGCGACCTCCTATGGCGTGGAAGAAATACTCGGTTGGTGAAAGACCGCTCTTGTAGCTGGCTCTTACGAATCCGTGAGCCTCAGCGCCAAGGTCGTTGCGCTCGAAATGCGAAAGAGTCCTGCCTGCATACCCCCTCTTTATACGCTCGCCTCTCACAGCCTGCTGACCAACACATGCTGCCATCTGCGTAAGGTTGAGCATCGAGCCTCTCGCGCCAGATTTTGCCATTATCACCGCGGAATTATCCATTCCGAGATGATGTCCTGCAATGTCGCCTGTAGAGTCTCTTGCTTTACTCAGCTCTTTCATTATCTCCATCTCAAGAGTCTCAGCAAGCGTTCGTCCCGGGAGCTGTTCGAGTTCTCCTGCCCCGTATGCGGAAATCAGTTTTTCTACTTTGTGTCTGGCATGGTCCATGACATCGTTGATCTGGGTCTGTGCATCGACAGGAATGTATTCATCGTCTATCCCGAAACTGAAGCCCATGCGCATGATACCTCTGATAGCAAGCTTTGTCGCATCGTCGATGAATTTGCAGGCGATCACAGGATTGAATTCCTTCATGAGTTTGTCAAGTATAACGCTCTTGAAAGCACCTATGCCTTTTTCATCGATGGTTCCCATTTCGAGTATCCCGTCTTTAATGATCACATACGAATCTTTTTCGCAATCCTCACCCTTGCAGGTATCGCATTGCTCGCATATCTCTGCCTTGAATTGAAGATTGAGCCCTTTTGGAAGAATATGGCTGAATATCTGTTTTCCAGTCCAGTACGGCAGATTATTCTCTTCTCCCGCCGGAGGATACAGTTCGCGGATCTCAGATTTCGCGAGAAGTTCAAGGGCTTCATTCTTAAATATCTTCTCTTTGCTGTTCGTGAGCAAAAAGAGCCCTGTGATGTGGTCGTGTATCCCTCCTATGATAGGTCCTCCGAACCTGGGAGAGAGGATATTTTCCTGCACATGCATCAGGACCTTTGCTTCAGCCCGCGCTTCCTCGCTCTGATGCACGTGCATGTTCATCTCGTCACCGTCAAAGTCTGCGTTGTACGGAGGGCATACGGCAGGATTGAGCCTGAATGTCTTATTAGGCAGCACTTTTATCTCATGCGCCATGATGCTCATTCTGTGAAGTGAAGGCTGTCTGTTGAACAGAACTATATCTGCGTCTTTTATCTGCCTCTCGACTTTCCATCCCAGTTCTACCAGGTCAGCCAGTTCACCGCAGTTCTTATCCGTGATCTTAACGCGGCGCCCGTCGCCTCTTACAATATAATTGGCTCCCGGATGATTTTCAGGACCCCGCCTCACATATTCTTTTGCCTCATCTAAATTCCTTGGGGTCACGAACATGGTGCTGGTAAGTTCTTTAGCTATTTCAAGGGGTACGCCTACCTCGAATATCCGCAGGTTCGGGTCAGGCGAGATGACAGTTCTTGCTGAGAAGTTCACTCGTTTGCCTGACAAACTTCCCCTGAACCGTCCTTCCTTACCCTTTAAACGCTGCGATAGCGTCTTCAATGGTCTTCCAGACCTGTGCCTTGCCGGAGGCACGCCTGAGACCGCGTTATCAATAAAGGTGGTCACATGGTACTGCAGCAGTTCCCACAGGTCTTCGATAATTAGCTGCGGCGCGCCTGCTTCCCTGTTTTCCTGGAACCTCTGGTTGATGCGAATTATATCCACGAGTTTATGCGTCAGGTCGTCCTCACTGCGCTGGCCTGATTCCAGGGTGATAGACGGACGCATCGTGACAGGAGGCACTGGAAGTACGGTCAGGATTATCCATTCAGGGCGTGCGTTATGCGGGTCCATCCCGATGACTTCAACATCCTCATCTGTTATTTTTTCAAGACGCGACCGGATATCTGTTGGCATCAACTTATGTTCCTCTTTATGCCCTTCTTTGTAAATGTTCAATTTACCACTTTCCTCTATTATTTCAATATAGGTAGTGGGTTTCTCGAATTTGACTTCCGGCTGTTCTTCACCGCAATATTGACATGTCCCTGCCTTTCGCGCTTCCTTGAACACCTCATTTACGATATCCTCTATCGACTGCCCAAGTTTCCGCAGAGTTTTTATCTGTTCAAGATATTTCTTTTTCTGGTCAGGAGACAAAAGCAGCGCTCCGCATTTCCTGCAGGTAGCCCTCAGTATCTTGCGTATAAGCTTTGCAAAACCGACATGTATTACGGGCGCAACGAGTTCTATATGCCCGAAATGACCCGGGCATTCGCCTGCCCTGCCGCCGCAGGTCTTGCATCGCAGACCCGGGTCAATGACGCCAAGCTTTGTATCCATCAAACCCATCTCTATGGGAAAACCGTCGTCGTCATAGGTATCTGCTGTTATGACGCGTGTAACGCTCATTTTCCTGAATTCCTTGGGGGAAATAAGTCCGAATTTTATTTCTTTTATTCTTTTTGGGGTTGCTATTACCATAATTTCCTCCTACACCGCATCCTCGAGCACGAGCCTCGGCGCGACGCCAAGGGACATGATCTCGTCGAGCAATAACTTGAACGCATAACTCATTTCAGCAGGATATATGTCCGTCTCTACATTGCAGTTGTGGCATACCGTTATGTTCCTTCTTTTATCGAGAGTGGCGATCATTCCGCAGTGCGTACAGACGTATTCCACTACCCGGTCGGATTCATCCAGCAGACGTTCCTTCAGCGCCATGGCTGCGCCGTGTCCTATAAGCACATCGCGTTCCATTTCTCCAAACCTCAGACCGCCTTCCCTTGCCCTGCCTTCGGTGGGCTGCCTTGTCAATACCTGGACAGGACCGCGTGACCTTGCATGCATTTTTGAGGAAACCATGTGGTAAAGCTTCTGATAAAGGATAACGCCGACGAATATGTCTGCCTGGATCATGTGGCCGGTTATACCGTCATAGAGTACTTCCTTTGCAGAATGAGAATATCCGAACCTCTTCAGGGCATTCCTCAGTTCATCTTCAGATGCTCCAGAAAACGGAGTCCCATCGATCTGGCTTCCTTCAAGAGACCCGACTTTACCGCCTATCATTTCAAGCACGTGCCCCACGGTCATTCTTGAAGGTATCGCGTGAGGATTAATGATAAGGTCAGGGACGATCCCGTTCTCAGCAAAGGGCATGTCTTCGTGAGGCACTATAAGACCTATCACGCCTTTCTGCCCATGCCTTGATGCGAACTTATCACCTATTTCCGGTACTCTCTGGTCGCGCGTCCTGACTTTTGCAAGCCTTGACCCGTTCTCAGATTCTGTAAGTATGACGGTATCGACAGTCCCTTTCTCGTTCGAGCGCATCGTGACAGAGCTCTCTCGCCGCTGGAGAGGACTGATTCCCAGTTCAGTTGGTTCTTCAAGGAACCTGGGGGGACTCGTCTTACCTATGAGCACATCGTTCGGTCCTACAGGTATTTCTGGATTTACAAGTCCATCGCTGTCCAGCTGCTTATATACTTCTGCGCCGCGCGCCCCTCTTACTTCAGCATCCGGGATCTCGAACTTGTCTTCCTGCCCTCCGGGGTACTTGCGCTCCTCGCCTTCGTTAGTCCTGAAGAAATGACTCCTGCCCAGCCCCCGTTCTATCGAGCCTCTGTTTATTACAAGTGCATCTTCGATATTATAGCCCTCGTACGACAGTACTGCGATCACAAAGTTCTGTCCTGCGGGTCTCTTATCAAACCCTATGGCTTCAGCGGTCTGCGTGCTTACCAGGGCTTTCTGCGGGTAATGCAGAACATGAGCTCTTGTGTCTGGGCGAAGTTTCATATTGGGAGTGGACATACCCAGACACTGCTTTATCATGCCTGCGCCCATGGTGTTCCTGGGAGATGCATTGTGTTCAGGAAAAGGCACCATGCCTGTGCATATGCCCAGTATCAGCGCCGGGTTGATCTCAAGATGCGTATGTTTCCGGGTGATATCCTTTTCATCTATTGCAATAAGAGCGTTCTCTTCCTCTTCCGCGTCAAGAAACTCTACAAGACCCTCACTGACGAGATTGTCAAAATTGATATCTTCATTTTTTAACTTTTCAATATGTTCTTTAGTTATAAGATGAGCGCCATTTTTAACGATTATGGCGGGGCGTCTTGCTCTTCCAGGGTCGGAATTGATATAGATCTCGTTCGTATCCTCAACGTACGTAATGTTGACCTGTTTCTTGATCTCACCCTGCTGGCGTTTTGTTCTGAATTCAGTAACAAATTCTCTGGGCTTATCATGGGTTCCCATGAGTTCACCGTTTAAGAAAATCCTGGTCTTATTCAAAGGAATCAACCTCCGATTCTTCCTCGAGTTCAACTTTAACATCTTCTTCCTCAAGCGCTTCTAATTCAGTAGCGTAAGTAGTGGGGACTTCTTCCATTCCCACAAGATGAGGTATTATTGGAACTATGCCCATTTCAAAAAGCATGTTCCTGAACTGCTTATCATCGCCTGCGCTTGTAGATATCTCAACAAGCTGCGCAAAGTTCTTCACAAGACCGCAGTTGGGTCCTTCAGGTGTTTCAGACGGGCATACCCTGCCCCACTGTGTAGGATGAAGGTCACGTGCCTCGAAATGAGGTTGAGAGCGTGACAGCGGCGATATGACCCTTCGCAGATGAGAGAGCGCTGCAATATAGTCAGTGCGGTCAAGCAGCTGCGATACCCCCGTGCGCCCGCCCACCCAGTTGCCTGTTGCAAGCGGATGCACAAGCCGCTCGGTAAGCACATCAGAGCGCACGACTGTCGCTACATTCAGGTCCCTGTTCCTCATACTTGCTCTCTCGAGCTGGTATTTGATATCCCGTGTGAGCCTGTTGAACGAAACCCTGAACAGATCTTCCATCAGGTCTCCCGCCAGCTTGAGTCTTTTATTTGCATAATGGTCCTTATCATCGCTTTCCCTCTTGTTCAGCGCCAGTTCAAAACACGCCTGCGCCATGCGGCCAAGGAACTGGGCTTTGAGCATGCGGTGCGCTTCATCGTTACCGAGATGGGGCAGAAGGTATCTGTCTATAACGTAATTTGCCCTCTTTATCTGGTAGTCTCTTGCCTGACCTGAAGCAACACGTGTGCCTATCTTCTCCATTGCTTTTTCTTTATCAGCCACTTCCGCTTCTTCAAGGTTCTCAAGCATGAATTTAACTATTTCCGGGTCGTTGGACACTGCGTTTACGATATCCTGGTCTGTCTCAATGCCAAGCGCCCTGACGAGCGTGACAAAATTGATCCTGCCTGATATGGAGGGGAATGAAACTTCAAGAATGGACTTCCTGTTCCTTTCAACGACCACCAGTGCACGATAACCCCGCCTCTGTGAGAACACTTTTGCGACTTCGATATTTTCGCCGTATCTCTCTTCGAATTCGACAAGGATCTTGTTCGGAGCAAGGTCTTCGAGCGTGGTAATTACACGTTCAGTACCGTTGATTATGAAATATCCGCCCGGGTCCTGAGGGTCTTCTCCCAGTTCAACCATCTCTTTTTCCGTCAATCCTACAAGATTGCATTTCTTTGACCATATCATCATTGGCATGGACCCTACCGCTGCCTGTTTTTCTTCTTTTTCCCCTTCAGGGATTACAATGGTCATTCCGAGAGAAAGCGGGGCAGAATATGTGATGTTCCGCAGCCTTGCTTCGGTGGGATAGAGTTTATCGACCGCACCGTCAGCTTCTCTTACTACCGGATGACCGACATGGATTTTCCCGAGTCTTACGTATGTGCCTTCGATATCAGTTTCGATTATCCTCTGTTCATCAATAACTTTCTGAAGTCCGTATTCCAGGAAATCATTGAAGGATTCCACATGATGCCTTACGATTTTTTCACTTGTAAAATATGCTTTTGATAATACTCTTCTATCTAACATACTACCTCATAATTCCTGATAATTCATGCAATAACTAACCGGTAGAAAATAGCCTTTCCCGCAGTGTGACTCTCACGGGTGATACTGACAACATCGCCAACTTTTGCTTTTATGTATACAGCAGCAGGGTCTGTAACGCGGATCTTTGGCATCTGCTCTTTTTCGATATTAAACTCGGATAGCGTCTTTTTTAATTCGGTTTCATCTAAAATTTCATGGTTCGAGACCATTTTATGTTCTAAAGGGTTGAACTCCCTTCCTTTAATTTCTTTCTCCTTCATGCAGTTGCCTCCCGGACAGAACGGGCTCGGAGGGATTTGAACCCTCGACCATCGGGTATCTTTTCATTCGAATAAAAGCCCGGTGCTCTGCCTGACTGAGCTACGAGCCCAAACGTTTTATCCCTTAATCTAATGCATGCGCTGTCAATAAGGGATAATAAATACACATTAATAAATTGCAAGTTGTGTTAAAACCTCGTGGACGTGCGCCCCTTGAACGACATCATATAATTTAAACCTTTCTCTGTTTTCATCTGTAGATCATATCTTTCCCACAAGGTCAAGAAGAGCCGCCCTCGGGTCCTTCGCCTTGATGACCCCTGATGCGAGGAGCACGCCTGCCGTTCCAAGTTCAAGGGCTGCTGCAACATCTTCGCCTTTAGATATTCCTGCACCGCAGAGTATTTCCACTTCAGGATCTATTTTTTTTACTGCTGCCACCGCCCCACGGACTATATCAGGGTCTGCTTTTGAGACCGGAATTCCCGAACCTATCAGCTCAGGAGGTTCGATCGCCACAAAATCGGGGGACAGCGCTGCCGCAGCCGAGGTGACTGCGACATTGTTCGTGCATACGATAGTGGTCAGTCCGGCTTTTTTTGCTGCCCTGACAGCTGAATCTATGTCTGATAATAATAGACGGCGTTCTGAGTGGTTTATGAGAGTCCCGCGTGCGCCTGCATCCCTTATGCAGTTTGCCGTGATATGACCTGTGAAGCTTCCTGCTCCCACGCCGTCGATATGCTGGGCGAACACCGGAATCTTTACTGAACACGCAACTCTGTATATATCAGGTATCTGGGGGACTGCAACGATGCTGACCCCGTGGTCCCGGCTTACTTCTTCGCAATACCGGGCTATCCTTACCGCCTTTTCGCCTGTGCTTTCTGCGTATGTCTTAAAATTGACCACTATCAGCGGCTTCTTCATCGAGTGTATCCTGAAAAAAAATTAAGGGAACACTTCTTCGTGAGGATGCACCACTATACCGTTTGGGGTTATCTCATAGGGATGAATATTCTGGCTGTGGTTGGAGCCCCTCATCTTGAAAATCTCAATACTTCGCACTCTTACGGTATCCTTACGCTTATAATACATCACGATCGTGCCTTCAGTGACAAAGGTCTCGACGCCGAATCTGCTTGTATTGTTCTCATCTATTAGTTCACATGTCATCAGGGACGTCAATCCCAGGATTTCAAGCGTGGTGCTTAATTTCAGGAGTTCAACCCTTATCTTTGCAGGGTCGCTGATATAGAAACCGATAGATGTAGTGCCGTCCACAAGCGCGCGCTTTGCATCTATGTCCTCCTGTATCGCTATAATCTGGTCAAGCATGGAGCGCATATCAAACGGTCTCACGTCCACGTATTTCTCATGTGAGGGTATGCCGATCTTCGTTGAACATGCATCCAGTATGGCAAGTTTGCCCTCTTCTTCCAGCGCCTCAAAGTCCCACCCGAACTGTTTTACGTTTTCCCTGACCTGTTCCGGACGCTCTTCAGTAGCGATATAAATACCATTTTCTCCGTATTTTGTGATGCCATTATAAAGATATTGAAGCCCGAATATGGTCTTGCCCGCGCCTGCGGTCCCAGATATAAGGTATGATCGATTTCTCAGGATACCGCCGCCGCACAGTTCGTCAAAACCTGGAATTCCTGTGGGAACGCGCTGTGTAGCGCTTGATTCAGATTTAGATTGCTTTTTATCCGACATATATAAACACCTGACGTGCTACTATTGTTTTACTGATAGATATATTTTGTTTATCACATCTGAATCATTATTATGAAAAACAGACTCAAAATCTATATATCAAAGTAATTCCTTTTCGATGCGGGTGTTATTATGGTACTACCGGATAAATTCAAATGCGTCATAACGAACTGGGATTACATTTATGACCTGTGCAGGCATGTCTCGAACGATGTCAAGAGATCGGGGTATGAACCCGATACGATAATAGCGCTGGCGCGCGGGGGCTGGTTCGCGGGCAGGGTGCTGTGCGATTTCCTGGGGCTCAACGACCTTACGAGCCTGAAGATCGAACATTATGTGGGCACAGCGAACGCCGGCGGCGGACCTGCCATCAGATACCCGCTTGCAGATAACGCGGTCGCAGGCAAGAAGGTGCTTATTGTGGACGATATCTGTGATACCGGAAAGAGTATAGTCCATTCAAAAGAATACGTCTCAAAACAGCATCCTGCCGAGGTCAGGACAGCAGTGCTCCAGTACCTCTACACATCAGAGGTAAAGCCGGATTACATAGGCGAAGAGGTGGAGGAATGGGGGTGGATAGTGTATCCATGGAACTTTATCGAGGATATGATAGATATCATCTCGCGCCTAATGGCAAAAGAGAAACTTAATGAATGGACAATACCGAAAATCAGGTCCGGGCTGCTGAAATACCATAATATCGACCCCATCAACTTCGAGATAGCCCAGCCCGACAGGCTGGATGAGATTCTCGGAGAGATGGTAAGGAGAGGGATAGTTAAAACAAGAAATGTTCCAGGGGAAAAAACCTGGAAATACAGTGGATAGTGAAAAAATGAAGGCAGATATAGCAATAATTGGCGGCAGCGGGGTGTATGACGCCTCGATGCTGAATAACGTGACAGAAGTAGAGATAGATACACCATTCGGTAAGCCATCGGATGCGATCACGATCGGTTCTTTCGGGGATCTGAGCGTGGCTTTCCTTCCCAGGCATGGCAAGGGGCACAGGATACCTCCGAGCAAACTGAATTCGAGGGCGAATATCATGGCTCTTAAGAAACTCGGTGTGACAAGGATAATATCAGCCTCGGCAGTGGGGAGCCTGAAACCTGAACTCAAGCCTCTTGATATCGTTATCCCTGACCAGATATTTGACAGGACAAGATTGCGTGAGAGTACGTTCTTTGATGAAGGTATAGTTGTCCACACAGGCTTTGCCGACCCGTTCTGCCCTGAGATGAACTCTATGCTGGCAGGCATCACGAAGAAGCTCGGGTACAGGGTGCACAACAAGGGTACATACATCTGCATGGAAGGACCGCAGTTCTCAACGCGAGCAGAATCGAAGGTCTATCAGAAGCTCGGTTTTGACATTATAGGGATGACAGCGCTCCCTGAGGCTAAGCTGGCGCGTGAGGCTGAGATATGCCTCAGCATAATCGCCACGGTTACGGATTATGATGTATGGCACGAAGAAGATGTGACTATCGATATAGTGATACAGAACGCCATGAAGAATGAGGAGGCTGTACGCAATATCATCAAAGAGGCTATCACGAAGATCTCGCTTGACAGGAACTGTGTATGCGCAAATGCGCTGGCAGGGGCGATACTGACAGCGCCTGATAAGATACCTGTGGAGACAAAGAGGAAGCTGAACGAGCTGATAGGGAAGTACTTGCCTGGTTGAACGCACTTTTTCTTTTTTTAATTCAAATCCCCAAAATACCGCGGGAAGATCCTGACAGGCGAGGTTTGTTTTGTTACAGAGGGTATTATCAGGGGAACATGCGCGGAAATGGGTATCAAAATCATAGATATTGCCGTGAATGTAGACCATGTCCACATATTTTTCCAGTATCCTCCAAAATATTCCGTTAGTTTTATTGCCAAGAAAATCAAAGGAAGATCAAGCAGGATATTGAGACAGGAATTCCCGCATCTTCGGGAATGGTGTAAGGACCATCTCTGGGCTC
>BLYN01000105.1_pt1 | contig 39975 bp, 45 predicted proteins | sample 7848601 | NCBI WGS metagenome assembly BLYN01 (sample SAMD00058756, study PRJDB5105) | groundwater metagenome | biome: groundwater biome; feature: underground water body; material: groundwater | place: Japan:Gifu, Mizunami | collected 2014-06-26 | depth 300 m m
TAATTTTAAGGAAATTTTAAGGATGGGGCGAAACCTATAAAATAAAAAGTTTAGTTATATATTTAAAAAGTCCCAAGACTAACGTGACGCTATGGATCTTATCTTATGTTTCAATCGCTATGAAGCCATCCGGTAAGAAGGCTGGCTCTTGAAAACGAAACCTATTCATTTAAAGAGGATGTAATTATATATCCTGGGAAAGAATTCATGAATATTGAAGTTGGCATGAGTGAAAAGGATATAGAGGATGATCTCGTCTTAATAGATATAGCTCCAATTTACAACACCCGTACGAAAAACTCCCCGAACCCGGGCTATCTAATTTGATCTTAAGAAAATTTCCTTCTGGATAATTTGTGAAAGAATATGCAGGAAGAAAGCTGGCACTCCTACGAACTATATACCGTACTTGAGAAACTGAATACCAGAGTTTCAGGACTGACAGATAAAGAAGCAAAGGAGAGGCTTATCCAGTACGGTTACAACGAACTTGAGGAGAAGAAAAAAGAATCTTACCTGCAGGTGTTCCTGCGCCAGTTCAAGAGCCCAATGATTTACGTGCTAATTTTCGCTGCAATCGTGGCTTTTTCACTGGGTCACTATAATGATGCTTTAATAATAGCAATAATTCTGACTGTAAATTCCATAATCGGCTCTATACAGGAAGGCAGGGCTGAGCGGGCAATTTCTTCTCTCAAGAAATTAGCCTCACCCATTGTGAAAGAAAAAAGGGATGGAAAAATTTTGGAGATACCTGCAAAAGAAGTAGTCCCTGGAGGCATAATCATATTTGAGACAGGCGACAGGATAACGGCGGATGCGCGCCTGATAGCCTGCGTGAACCTGAAAATAGATGAAGCCATTCTCTCAGGTGAATCTGTAGCTTCTGAAAAACAGGTTACAAGTGCAAAAACTGATGCAAAACTCACCGAGCAGAAGAACATGGTTTTTTCAGGGACTCAGGTCGTCTCAGGACACGGGGAAGCTGTGGTGGTGGCTACTGGTATGCATACCCAGATGGGAAGAATAGCTAAGACCGTGCAGGAGGCAAAAGAGGATATCCCTATAATGAGAAGGATGGCGCATTTCAGCCGATGGATAATCAGGGTAGTTTTGCTCGTGATGGGTTTTACTATGATAGTTGGTATATTGAGAGGTTATCTGCTCTATGATATGTTCATGGTCGTCCTGAGCCAGATTGTATCTGCTGTACCGGCAGGTCTCCCTGTCGCTCTTACTGTAGTCCTTTCCATAGGCATGTACAGGATGGCAAAAAAGAACGTTCTTATAAGGAGACTTGCAGCAATAGAAACCCTTGGCTCTGTAACTGCTATATGCTCAGACAAGACAGGCACTCTTACAAGAAATGAGATGACAGTTACCAGGGCTTTCACAGGTTTCAAAGAGTGTGAAATCACCGGTGTTGGCTACATTCCTGAAGGCAGGTTCATAAAAGAGGAAAAAGTGATCAATCCAGCCGAAGATGGTTTGCTTTTTAATGCTATAAAAATCGGAGGGCTTTGCAATAACGCAAAGCTCTATAGAGAAGATAGAACGTGGAGGCTTTTTGGCGACCCGACCGAGGGCGCGCTTGTGGTGCTTGCATATAAGGCTGGAATTGATTTAGAATTATGGAATAACACAATGCCAAGGGTTTTTGAGATACCTTTTGATTCAGTATCAAAGCTTATGGTCACTTTGCACAGCACTGGCGAAAAAAAAGTGGTTTTTGTGAAGGGCGCGCTTGAGCAGGTTCTTGCTCTTTGCGGGAAGGTTGCGACAGGAGAAGTCAAGGAGATGAATGATGAAGACAGGAAAGCTGTTGAGAATAAAGCTCTTGAGTATGGTGACAATGCTCTGAGAGTTATAGCTCTCGCTTATTGTGAAGTTGATGCGGAAATCAATGTGCTCAGCATAGAGTCTATAGCAGGGAAACTCATTCTGGCAGGCATTGTGGGTATGATGGATCCTCCTCGAGAAGAGGTCATTGAAGCAATAAGAAAATGCTACGAAGCGGGCATAACTCCCATAATGATTACCGGAGACCATTTATCCACGGCTTTGGGTGTGGCAGAGAGGGTTGGCATGAAAAATCCCGCCACAATTAAAAACATCGAAAAATTATCGGATGAAGAATTGTGTGAAGGGTTAAAAGATGCAAATGTGTTTGCAAGGGTGATGCCTGAACAGAAGCTTCGCATAGTAAAGGCGCTTAAGTCCAGCAACCATATAGTTGCAATGACAGGAGACGGGGTGAATGACGTGCCTGCGCTTGCGAATGCCAATGTCAGCATCGCCATGGGGATAAAAGGAACGGATGCTGCAAAGGACAGTTCCCATGTTGTGCTTGCTGATGACAACTTTGCAAGCATAGTTGCAGGTGTGGAAGAAGGAAGGGGAATAAAGGACAATATCAAGAAAGCCATCTATTTCCTGCTTTCCACGAACTTCGGAGAAATTGTGACACTCATCCTTATCCTTTCACTTTTCGCGCTTATGGATGAGCCGCCGCTTGCAGCAGTCCAGATACTCTGGATCAACATGGTCACAGATGGCGTCGTTGTTATTCCGCTCATCACTGAGCCAAAAGAAAAAGGTATAATGAAAAGACCTCCCGCTCCTCATGATGAGCCTTTTGTGACAAAATGGATGGTGCCGAGGATCGCGCTTGGCGCTCTTGTGATGGGCATAGGCTCTATCTCAATTTTTTCTCATTATCTGGCTACAAGCACTCCTGAGCTTGCAAGGGCGGTGCTGTTCACAACCCTTGTGGTCTTCCAGTGGTTCAATGCCCTTAATGCAAGATCGTTCACCATATCGGTTTTTAGAATGAATCCCCTGTCTAACAAAAACCTGTTAGTCGGTCTTGGTATTGGGATAATCCTGCAGTTGTCTGTGATTTATTTTACGTCCATGCAGCCGTTTCTGAGAACCGTGCCGCTTGGAGTTATGGATTGGATAAATATACTGGGGGTTTGCAGTACAATAGTGATAGCAGTTGAACTCTATAAATATGTTGTCCATAAAAGCATCATTTGATATGCAATCAATAGTATTATGTACCCTGAACTAATAATATCAACTGGGAGATGAAGATGATCATGAAATACCTTTTTGGAGACACAATGGATTTCCCCCCTCAAAGAGACTTTCTCAGGCTGCTGGACAATTTTACCGATACCAGCGTAAAGGCGATATCCATCGAAAACACAGTATTTGAACTCAAAGAAACAATAATAGACAGACGGCGACTGAAGAACTCTGTAATGGATGAGATGGAGACCTTTCTTCTGACAGTCGAGAACGCAATTTCAGAAGCCGTTAGAAGGAGCAAAGAACAGGAAATCATCATTCAGTATGCTGATAAGAGCAGGGAATATCTCAAGAAATCCATAGAAGATGGTAAGAATAAGATATCGGATGAAATTTACCAGGAAATCGCTCAATTAGAAAAAAAAGTAGATGAAGCTGATGAGGATAACCGGAAAACGCTGGAATCTTTTTTTATCCAGGATCCTGTCCAAATAATTAATAAGAAATATGCTCTTAAGGCTGCTGTAGAAGGCTATTCTGCAAAAGTCCAGGTTTTTTGCGAAGGCGATATTATTTGTGTATTTGAAATTGCATCTTCAGATATCCCGTTCTGGGATGGTCATGTCAAAGCCTTTGATCTTGTGAGGGGTGTTGAGATTCCCGCCAGGATGAAAAAACCTTTTCTGAAAAAGGAAGAAGTGCCCGAAATCGTCAGCATTGATGATTATTTTCTCAGCGACCTTGTTCTTTCAGGAAAAGAACTTGAAGTGGTATTCAAGAAAAGACTCGAAACAGGAGCTGAAAGGTTCAGATTGAAGATGAATTTCAGTGATGAATTCGAAGTTGAGGTATTACATGCTGAAGAAAATGGGGTCGAAAAAAATATTCAGGCAGTTCCGGAATTGAAAAGTTCGCTCAACATTTTCAGGCTGAATGAACTGGGTGAAAAAATACTGGAACAAACGAACAATCTCTATCCAAAAAAACAACGGTTAGAGTATATCCATCTGAATGGCAAAGATGCAATCAAAGAGAACATCGTCTTCGAACTCATGCAGAAAGTCGCAGAGCTCTTCGCTCCGATCATTGCTGATATAAAAGAACACAGTCCCTTCGGGGAAGAACTCTCTCTAAAAGTGGAAGATGAAAAAAGGGAGCGAAGCGAGATATATCTTAAAAAGTCGGATGTATTGGATAAGCTCGATGCGATAAAGGTTAAAGGTAAGAAACTATATGAAATTTTAGGGGTTGGGTAATTAGATAAAAGTACATGGAGGGATCAGATGTTTGAAAAGGTATTAATTCCAACCGATTTTTCGGAGTATGCTCAGAAAACACTGGAATGCATCGGTGATATTCCAGGTGTAAAAGAAGTGGTGCTTCTGCATGTGGTCGATACAGCTCATCTTTCAAAAAAGGGATTGGTGCAAGACCTCTATATTCAGGATGCCAGGATTCGCCTCGAGGAGCAGAAAAAACATCTCGATAATATCGGGTTGAAAGTCAAAGTGAAGATAGAAGTGATAACAGGGGGCGATGTTTCGCACGCGATCCTGGAAACCCTGAATAAAGAAAAGACAACACTTGTCGTAATGGGTGCGCACGGAAAAAGTCTCATCGAAGGAATCCTTCTTGGAAGTGTTGCCACTGACGTGCTGCGCTATGGAAATACACATGTCTTGATCATGCGTCATAAATTCACTGAGCAGCATGGAGCTAAAAAATATGAAAAATTATCCCCGGATGTTTTTTCAAAAGTGCTTTTACCTGTCGATTTTTCAGAGCATGCAATGGAGACATTATCGTTCGTCAAGGATCTGAAAGGGATAAAAGAGGCAGTGCTTGTGCATGTGGTTGATAAGGGAGAAACAAAGGAAGAGATAGATACCAGTATTAAAGAGGCAAAGAAGAGGCTTGAAGATATCGCAAAAGATTTTAGAAGCGAAGGTATAAAGGTCAAAATACATGCTCTTGCCGGGAGTCCCTCAGAAAGCATCATTTCATTGGCTGAAGAGGAAGATGTATCGCTTATTATAATATGTACGCTCGGAAAAGGCATGTTCAGGGAACTGCTGCTCGGAGGTACGGCGCGAGACGTGGTCAGGAGGACGAACAGGTCTGTTCTTGCGGTAAGAGCCAGGAAAAAGACAGAAAACTACCTGTAAAGAATATCTTTCTAAATTGAAAAATGCGTACAATATTATTCGAACGACCTCAGACTTTGTTAGTTCAAGGTCTTTTGAGTTATTTGTTATGTACTCAACACGCTCCGCTATATTCTCATCAACCCTTGTTAGTATTACTTTATCCTTTTGCATCATTTGTTACATAGTAACGAAGCATAATTAACCTTTTTGAGAGATACAATTTAAATAAATAGGGGCACCCGCTCGTGCCCTTACCTCGCCCTCACCGACTCCAGCGCCTGCGCCACCATCGTCCTGTAGCTCTCCACATCAGTAGAGTAATGCTCCCTTGCCTTCACAGCATCAGGCTCATCACTCTTGAGTTTCTCAAGCCTCGCCATGGTGTGCTTCGCGCAGTCCACAACCCACCTGTCCCGCGTCCCAGCGTCCACTATCTGCATAGACTCTGCCCTTATGGACGTGAGAATGTTCCCTTCTTTTGTGGTGTAAGTGGTTGGCTTACCTATCACAGCGATGAACTCAGGCGGTGTTGTCTTTGCAAGCACCTGTGCAGCTTCCGGCTGGTACTGCCCTGCGTTCACGAAGAACGCGCCTGTGGGATCCACGATGCGCCCGCGCCAGAACTCGTTGTCCGTGCCCATATCTTCCTTCTCTATCAGCGTTCCCACGATGAAGACGCGGTTGCACTTTGCGCCCGTCGGGGTAAGGAGATATGATGGAGAAAACTGTTCCTGCCCTTCTTTTGCCTGTAAGTTAGATTCCCTGAACTCTGCTGCGAATATTCGATGCGCTACCTCGCGAACGAATCCTGATCCAGTCACTGATCCATTTTCAGCCATGTTACGCCTCCTGCGCCACCGGCGCTGCGCTCCCGAGCAGCCTTATTATCTCCTCTTCTATCGGCTTTGTATCCTGCTTGATCGTGTCCACAAGAATGAACCTGTCAAGTTTTGCTCCTGAAACGATGAAATACCTTCCCACGAGCTTGCTCTTTATCACGTCAAGCACCACAGCCTGGTCAAGCGCCTCGGTCGCCATCTCCTTTGCGCTCTCGAGCGTAATGCCGACAAGCGCCTCTGTGACCTCCCTGTTCAGCAGGATGTCATGCACCTTTTCACCATCGTCCATGACCGCCTTCACGCGCAGATCGTATATGCCATCCACCTTTCCGTGCTCTCCGCATGCGCCCTTCACAAGCGCGCGGTTGCACTCAGGGCAGCGCTTTATAAGACCTGAGCCGCTCTGGATGTCCACGATGGCGCCGCTGTATTCGACAAGCGACCTGCCCACTTCTATGTCCTCGTTTATCGGTATTATCTCACTTGTCTTATTCAGCTTGACGCTGAACTGCTCTTACCTTCCTCCACCTGCGGCAGCGCAGCTTTTGCCCATTTTGTGAATTTTATCGTTCCTGATTCGTCGCCCAGCAATCCGACCTGAGACACGGATTCATGGTTTGTCTCCCACAACTGCACGACCTTACCGCGAAGTGTTACCCACTTGCCATCTTCTTTTATCTCTGATGCTTTCACCTGCGGTGTTTCGCGCTTCTCGAAGAACTCAGTTCTCGGGATGTTGTGCTGTTTCAGAAAATAGTTGATGACGTTCCTGCGTGCTTCTTCAGGAGGCACCTTGAACTTATTTATCAACTGGTCCAACCGTGTTTCAATTTCACCAAGCTGTACTTTAATGCCCATTTCAGAAAATCGGGCTTCTATCTTTGTTGCTATGTCACTCATATTTTTCCTCAAGCCTCTTGTTTGATCTGTCAGTTGAGAGGCAATAATACCCTTTCACCTGCGAGCACATAAAGGTTATCAGAGCGGTGTGAAAGTGATCTACCAAAGTTAGATAAGATAACATTTTCATTAATTAACAGAAGAATATGAGAAGTTATCCTGTCATAAAGGAAAAGATCACTGAATTCATTCGCCAGAAAGTGCAGGAAGCAGGGGCAAGCGGCGCTATCATCGGGTTAAGCGGCGGCATAGACTCCGCGCTCACCGCATATCTTGCTGTCGAAGCGCTCGGCGCAGATAAAGTCCTGGGTCTGCTCCTTCCTGAAAAAGGTATCACGTCTGAACAGGATATTGATGATGCGATGGAGGTTGCCAGGCTCCTTGGCATCGAACATAAGACCATGGATATCTCAAAAGTCTTAAATTCATTTTCATCCACCATCCCGGATTTCGATAAAAACGATTTGCTTGCGAGCGGGAACCTGAAGGCACGCACCCGCATGTGCATCCTGTATTACCATGCCAACCTCATGCGCCGCATGGTCGTTGGAACAGGGAACAAGACTGAACTGCTACTCGGATATTTCACAAAATACGGTGACGGTGGCGTGGATATTGAACCCATCGGATGTCTTTACAAGACCCAGGTCCGCGCGCTTTCACGACATGTTGGGGTATCCGTCCGTATCATTGATAAAACACCCACAGCAGGTCTATGGCCTGGGCAGACTGATGAGGGAGAACTGGGCGTCACCTATGAGACGGCAGATAAAATACTCACGATGCTGGTGGATGAGAGAAAGGATATTTCAGAGGTGAAGAAGAAATTCTCAGCCTCCCAGGTTGAGAGGCTTGTTGCCCTGATGAACGCTAATAAGCATAAAAAACTTGCACCACCATCTCCTTAGTTTCAATGAAATGTTGAGAATCGTATTATTTCAAACAGCAATGTGCTTTTACTCATACTCAATATCTGACAAGCGGTTTTGATAGATGTCTTCTTGCAGAAGGAGGGACTTCATAGAACCCGGTTGAAATAATCCTCTTAATTGATTCAATAACCTGTTCTTTCGCTTTCGCCCCGCATTTCTCGCACCTGTAACCCTGCCCCCTGCCCATGGATTTCATCCTCTTTCCGCAGCACAGCGGGTTTCGCAGTTCATTCTGGTTCAGGACTGTGAGTTTGAGTTTTTCAAGGTTCAACGTTCCATCCTTCACGCTACCGTACACAGTTACCGCATCTCCGGGGCGAAGCTGCCTTATAATACTGCGAAAACCTTTCGTGGGCTCAAATGCCGCGCATTCAATGGATGCAGAGCCGTCTCCTATTTCAAAGATCACATGTCCGCCCTCAATTGTTTTTGGTGGTTTGCTCACAGTTCCATCCAGAATGTACGAGCGGCAGTCAAGAACATCCCTTATTTTTGCTCTCAAAAGGTGCATGTCGGTATTCTGGTTGGTCATGTAAACAACATATCGTTCCACAGGCTCGCTTTTGATCATAGAGAACGCTCGTCGTACTGCGAGCTCGCTCTTTCCCCTGATGCCAAAGAGGATCGGGTCAGGCGAGTGGGGCGCGAAAACGATGCGCCTGTTATCATGATCTACCGTATCCCACGTATCAGGCTGCGCTGCGGCTGCATATACAGAGTCCTCGTCGATCATCCGGGGTGTACCCCATATTTTTTTTTCCCTGTAAGCAATAAGCTCATACGTGAGGTCAGGAAGACCGGTCAGGGCGAATCCCGCGGCTGCGAGAGCGCCGATAAGACCTCTTTTGTTCTTAAATCCCATGTGGCTTATCCCATAGCGCTCCAGTAATTCCTCTGCCTCGCGTATCTCAAGCACATCCTGGACAGCCCTCAAAGAAAATCTGGCGAGGTCTTTTTTCATATCCTCTGATGCTTCCTCGATAAAAACCACTCCAGGGTTGGTGTTCTCTGCTGAAAAAACAGCCATCTCTTCCACTACATCAATGACCATTTTCTTGACGGTTCCGGCGTCATCGCTTCTTTTCAACTCGATGGGAATTGCCATGGCAGCGTTCCCGCGCGTCTTGTAGATTATATTCGGGTTCAAACGGACAAGCAGCGGGTATCCTTCCATCTTGCCGAACGCCTTAAGTTTCTCGATTAGCACGGCTGCAAGGTACGTAGTGCACATTCCTTCCTTTGAATCCGTGTCATCAAGCCCTATTATCATTTGCTTCCCACTCTTATTCAATCGGATAATAAACCTTGGCAGCTTCATGAAGCATAAGTATTTATATCAGTATAATAACAATCAATTTAATGAATAAGGAACTGCTTATCAATCGGGTTGTCTCAATATTGAGCAAAGCGGGGTTTATTATTTCTGACCGCTGCGATATCCGTCCGAGAAGTTTTGACCTTGCGGTACGGCGGGATGACCTGCTGCTTTTGATCAAAGTGCTTTTTAACATCGACGGCCTGAATGAAGAGACGGCCAATGAGATGCTGTTCCTCTCAAAACACCTGAATGGGAACCCAATAGTCATCGGTGAAAAAACCAGGGATCATTCACTTGAAGCAGGTGTCGTCTATCTCAGATACGGGGTCCCTGCGATCGAGATAAACACATTGGATGATTATTTTACAGAGAACGTTCCGCCTCTTGTCTATGCTGAGCATGGTGGGCTGTATGTGAATATCGATGGGAACATCCTGAAAGAAGAACGCATCAGGAAAAATATCTCTCTTGGCTCCCTTGCATCTTCGCTTGGAGTATCCAGGAGGACGATAAGCAAGTACGAGGAAGGAGAAATGGCAGCAAGCGTCGATGTCGCCCTCAGACTCGAAGAGAGACTTGATATGGGATTTGCAGTAGCGGTTAACCTGTTTGAAAAACGCGAAACTCATACCCCGAAACATGAACACGTTGAAAAAGGCTCATTTACCATTCTGTCCCTTTTGAAAAATATGGGATTCGACGTCCTCCCGACTTCGCAGGCGCCTTTTGACGCAGTATCTATTTCTACGGATCGCAGGGACGAAAATGGAACGATACTAACAGGTGTTGGTGAATTCACAACAACGATGGTCAAGAAAGCGCATCTTATGAGCAGCATATCCGAGGTCGCGCTAACGCAATCCCTTTTGATAGTACGAGGCAGCAGTAAAATAAGGAATATCGAACGGACTGTTGTAGTTGAGGATACAGAACTGAAAAAATACAGCGACAAGGATGACCTGATGAACCTTATGCAGGAAAGAGGACGCAGAGTGGTTGTTTCATAAAAAACGGTGCGTAAATAATTCATTTACTCTGGAATGTGACAAAGTCAAGTTACTTTCCCACCGCCTTCATAAACCTCTCTTTTATCTCCTTTGCTGAAAGCGGTATCTCCCTGCACATGGAATTGACGGGCTTCACTATCACGTGAATGAAGGCGACCCTGCGCCGCAAAGCTTTCTTCAACTCCTCGCATGTGTGCGCTTTTTGCGTATCGCTGATCCCGCTTGCCTTTGCCAGGAGTTCAAGGTCTATCTGACTGTTCGTGCAGGTTTTCTGGTTCCCTGTTGAACCGCAGGCTGCGTTATCGATGGCAACGACGGTCAGGTTCCCGGGATTGTACGCTCCGATGCCTGCCAGAGCGTTCGGGTTCATGAGAATGCTCCCGTCGCCGTCGACGACGTACACATGCCTTTCCTGCGAAAGTGCCAGCCCGAGCCCTATAGACGACACAAGTCCCATTGAACCTGTCATATAGAAATTCAGCTCCCTGTCCTTTATCTCATGAAGCTCTTTTGAAGGTATGCCGAGGTTAGATACTATGATGTCGTCATCAACACAGGACACCAGTGTCTTGATCGCTTTAAAGCGCGTCATTTCAGGTTTTTTTATTTCTGATATGAACTCGATTTGAGAGAGCCCTGGTGTTATCTCACAGGGGACGGGGCTCTCGCAAGATGAGCCTTCCCATACTGCCGGAGATATCAAAACAACATGAGGATGGGCATTATCGAAAGAATCCTTTATTGCAAGATCTATTTTATCCATCTCATCTTTCGCTTCAACCATGGTGAACTCTATGCCGGCTGCATCCAGTATCCTGGGCAGCTTTTTCCCGAGCTGCCACTGCGCTTCGATCGCCTCCTTATAAACGCCGCGCCAGCTTGCAAGCACAGGTAGTGGGATGCCGTATGTGAGGTTCAGGGATTCAAGGGCATTTATCATATTGCCTATGCCTGTGCTCTGGATGACCATGATGGGCCGCATGCCTCCGAGATAAAGCCCGGCGCATATCCCCACGCCATTCTCCTCCCGCGTCAAGGGAATGGTCTTCAGGTTTTTTTCTATCTGGGGCAGCAGTGCTTTTATCCTGTCGCACGGCAGCGTGGCTGCAAAATCTATCATGTTTTTCTTGAGAATATCTATTACTCTGAGTTCCGGGATTTCCTTCAAGCCAATACCTTTCTTTTAATTATCTCTTCAAGCGGGACATTTGCATTTTCAGCGATCGACTCTGGCTCAATTTTCGATATGGTATAATACTGTTCAAGGCGCTTCACTCCCCCTCCTGTAATATTCAATAGAATATAATCATCTGAATCGACTTTATGGTCATTCACTGCCTCGATGAGTGACGCCACAGCAACTCCTGCGGGCGGAAATATATCAATCCCTTCGTACCGCTCGAACAACTGCTGTGCTTTTTTCGCTTCGTTATTGGAAATCCCGTACATCGTACCCTGTGTAGAGCAAAGCGCGTCATAGACACCGCCAGCTACTGAATATGGAGGCTCCCTGTTGGAAAGGATGTCAGCATACATCTCGTGTATGAGTTTCTTCGGGTCAGGCATATCAATGTCCTTGATTATTTCGCGCCGTCCTGCTTTCCATGCATTGAACATCGGGGCAAACGGCAGGTTCTGGGAAAGGTGGAGCCGCGGCAGCACATTTGCGAACCTCCCATCCTCGCGCAGCCGCAGCGCGGCTTCCCATGCTGCAATGCCGCCTGTCCCGCTCCCTATAGCCTGGAAATAATGGTCAGGCATGCGCTTCATGTTCACAGCGGCATCCAGCATCACCGTCCCCATACCGTCCCTTCGCGCCACGTTCCTTGCGCCGCCTTCTGCCTGCATACCCGGTAGCTCGGAGATCCTCTCAGCAAGATGTATCGAATCCGTATAATCACAGTTCTTACCCATTTGTATAATATGGATGGATTCCGTGGGTTTTTCAGGCAGCCACATCCTTGACATCCCGCTTGAAGGCACCACTATATACACTTCTGCGCCTGTCATCGCTGATACATGGGAAAAAGCGCGCGCAGTATTCCCCGCTGAAGCAAGGACTAGCGAGCGGCTTCCGCCTCTGGTTTTCTGGACTGTGGGAAAAGCCTCCAGTTCCTTGAAACTGCACGTCTTTATGTAAGCGCCTTTTTCAGGCCAGTAGCCGTTGAAAGAGATGAACAGGTTATTTAGCCCCAGTTCTGCGGCAAGTTCCGTGCTTCTGTAGGTTACTGGACCTGAATCCGTGGTCATTATCTCGTGTATCGGCAGCCAGTCGTGGAACTTCCCCATCCCTGGAACGTCCTTTAATATGAGATGTTTGTTCCTGTAATTTGTACGCAGGAGTGCGCCATCGTTGGAGCATTTCAATCTGTCATCAGTAAAAATACTTGAACATCCTGCGCAGACAAGGCAGTATTTTGAATCCCCCGTATAACGAACAGTATTCGTTCCACAACATGCTGTTTTCCCGTATGTCATGATAAACGGTTTCATTCAGGAGGGTATATATGTTTTTCCTTTGAAGACAGGTTTTCTTCCTGTACAGGACACTAATTCAATATTAAAATACATTTGTCCTCAATTAAAAAGTCTCATATCTCGGGCACCTTGCACGGGCAAGGATCACCGAAATACCCTTTTTTGCAAGTTTGGTTTCCAATATTTTTTTTACGTCGATATCACCATGCATGTTCAGTATTTCGGTATCCCTGATGTAAGACCTGATAAGCCCTGTCAGGTCAGGCACACTCTGCCCTCCTGTCATGGCAGCTACCTCGTTCTGCAGCACTATTACTAAAAGTTCATGCTTGTTGTGGACTGCATTTATAAGTCCCGCGATCCCTGAATGCGCAAGCCCGAAATCCCCCACTATCGCAATGCCTTTCCTGTTAAAGCCGCATGCTGTACTCACAGATGAGCCAAGCGAGAACGCCGCATCAAGAAGGGACAGCGGAGGCGCAGAGGTAAGTATGGAACAGCCAAGGTCCCCGGCGACGGGAACCTGAAGCTCTTTTACAGCATTGTATAGAGGCAGGTAGGGGCAGTCCTCGCATACCGGGCGCGCACCCCTTTCTGCGATAGTCTGCGGTGTGAGCGTGCGTTCAACGGTATCCTCGCCGAAATTCTCAATGGCATTCTGTATATCCCCAGCTTCGACAAGACCGTAAGGCATATGCCCTGTGATTTTCCCGAGTACATGATTCGAGAGCTGTCTTTCGATAACAGGTTCAGTCTCTTCAACGATAAGGACGCGTTCATGCTCGTTTATGAAACGGTTGATAAGAGCCAGAGGCAGGGGATTAACCACACCAAGAGACAGATGAGAAACATTTTCCGGGATAACAGATTCGACAAGCGATGATGGGAAACCCGAAGAGATTATCCCGTTCTTGCCTCTCTTTTTATAATCGTTCAGCTCCGAGCTTTCGGCATACCCGCACATCTTCGGATATGATTCCCTGTGAAACCGCTGGTGCTTGCCAAGCATGGTGAGATGCCATATTTTCTTATCAAATGACGCAGATGGTGAGGTTTTGTTTTTTCTCTCAATTCTGCCATCAGATTTCAAGAGCCTGTCCGTTAACCTGATTATCACAGGTGTGCTTGCGTCTTCAGACAGCTCAAAACCATCCATGATGCTCCGGTAAAGCCCCTGAGGGGTGGAGGGGTCGAGCACGGGGACCTCTGCAACCAGCCCGTAGAACCTCGAATCCTGCTCGTTCTGTGATTTCTGGATACCCGGGTCATCTCCTGCAAATATCACCACACCCGCACCTATCGTGTGGGTCGGAGAACTCACAAGCGGGTCTGCAAGGATGTTCATCCCGACATGCTTTGTGATAACTGCACTGCGTTCACTGCATATCGATGAGCCAAACGCAAGTTCAAGAGCAACCTTCTCATTCACGGACCATTCATTTTTGATTTTTCCTGTGATATTCTCCATCAGGTCGGTCACAGGAAAACCGGGAACTCCTGCCACTATCTTAACATCACAGTCCTGAAGGGCATAAACTGCGGCTTCTATACCCGTTTTAAAGTTTTTCATAACATCACTGACTCATCGTTTCGCGAGAACCAGGGAAGCGCCCCCAGCGCTCCAATTATTCCTTTTCCGTCGATGCATATCTCAACGCCGTTCTCTCGTGCTGTTTTTATTGCCAGTTCCTTCGTGATCATCCGGCTCCTGCACATCCTGCTGTATTCCATAAGCACCCCTGCATCGAAATCAGACATTGCCACCATGCCTGTCTCTTTCGATACGCTGTATTTTTCAAGTCCCTCCCTTATACCGTTAAGCAGTTCTTTTTTTGCGCCATTTGTGCATGCGAATTCAAGCACTGTCGCCACGCAGTTCTGTGTCTTATCAGGTACGGGATAGAGCTGGACAAGGGTGTGTGAAATGTATTTGCGCTCCGGGGAATCCACGGCAGCTGCGATGTTATGCGCAAGCGTCCATGTGGCTCCCACCTCTTTTGAGTCGGTATTGTCAATTCCCACAAGGACGCGCTCTCTTTTCGGGACAACGATCGTACCGCTTGCCCTCTTGCCACCACCGGATTCAGAGAGCTGGCAGCGCAGGACGCCAGAAGCATAAGCCCTACATGTTGTCGCGCCCACACCGCCTCCACCGATGCCGCTGTACGTTATCTCTATTTCATTATCATTCACAATAACAGATTCAATCCCGGCGGCAGCTATGGATGACTGCAGGTTGAGGGGGGTGCGTCCCGTCCTGACAAGGTAGCGCATCAAGTTCCCCACAGCGCGGCCCTTGATCACGAGCGGGCTTTTGGAATAATGGTACAACGCCCAGGCTGATCCGCCGTAGCAGCTTGATTGTTCCATTATTTCAACAAGTTCGTTCTTCCTGTCAGCTACCGCGTATATGCCTTTGTATGTGATGTTATAAGGGTCAGATAATTCCATATTTTCCACTGGTTTTAAGTATTTACTCCAATATATGAGTATTGTGAGTAAATGAAAAACAAATTCTTGAGGGTATTGTTAATATTCATAGTTATTGCCGGCACTGCCCATGCTCTTGAAGACGGCGTCACTGTCCCGCTTGTTGCAGACAGCAGAACGCCGGATGGAGAACAGGGGATTCTTCTATTCGCCAGGGTGATAGCGACCAACGGGACAGGTCATGTTTTTGTGGATACAAGCCCCTACACGCAGGTCGATCTGCAGGGTTCGGCAAGGCTGGCAGCTATGGTGGCATCTGACGTGCTCGGGATTGACCAGCGCGCATATGATTTTTATTATATTATCGATATCAGCTCACCCATCATAGGCGGGCCTTCAGCGGGGGGGGCGCTGACCGTGGCGAGCATCGCTGCGGTAAAAAACTGGACACTTAAGCCTGATGTGGTGATGACAGGCATGATAAACCCTGATGAATCAATAGGTCCTGTCGGCGGGATACCGTACAAGCTTGAAGCTGCAGCGGCTGAGAATTATACTCTTTTCCTTGTCCCGGAAGGGCAGGGCATGGTCACCTTAACAAAACTCATTACTGTAAAAGAAGTAAGTACGATCCAGGAGGCTGTAAAGATATTTACAGGTCATGAGATAACAAAGCCAGTTTTTAACGGCACTGTGCTCACTCCCGGATATATAGGTCTTCTTGAGCCGCTTGCAACAAGCTTGAAGAAAGAAGCCAGCGATATGTATGAAGAGACCGCGGCGCAATCGCCACAGAGCCAGTACATAAAGCAGGCTAAAGATATCCTGAGCCGCGCGGATAAGATGTATGATTCCAGGAAATACTATGCTGCCACCTCACTCTATTTCAATTCGATGATAAATATACGTACAGCCAGGTGGATTTATGGGTTCAGCAATGCTGCGGATAAAGAGCAGTATGTGGCTCAACTAATAGATAGAGTGGAAGCCCGGATAAACCAGTCTGAGAGCGACCTTGAAGTGTTCAAATCCGGCGGCGTGGATGACGTTGGGGCGGTGGGAGCGGCAGAATCCCGCATAACCACCTCGAAGTTGAAACTTGATGAAGCAAGAAAACTCAATAATACGGACGAAAAGATAAATGCGCTTGCTTTCTCCCATGAGAGGGCGCGAACGGCTCAGTGGTGGCTGACGCTTTCGACCCCGAGCGGGAAAGTGGTGCCTGAAAATATTTTAAAAGACCGGGCAGGATGGTATCTGAGCCAGGCGCAGTCGATCAGTACGTACATGCAGGAACTGCTGTCTCAAAGTGCACATCCCGGCATCATAAGCGGTCCAGTCGAAGATTTAACTCATGCCCAGAAAGAAATGAAGCGCGGGTATTATTCAGGGGCGATATTTGATTCGCTCCAGGGCTCGGTGAAATCCAGTACTATCATCGGGTTTATGGGAATGCTTGATGCGCAAAGGAGGGTAGAACAGAGCGCAGGCGATGCAAAGCTGGCAATTAATGAAGCGCGTATGGCAGGAATAGAGCCCACTCTTGCCGTGAGCGCGTTTGAATATGCCGAAACCATGCCAGACACCTATGAGAAGATCAACCAGTACGCATATGCAAAGATGGTGGCGAAGACTTTAGTTGTGCTGAATTCCCATGCAGTGCCTGCGGATAAAATCCCGGTCAAGCCCACACTGATACCATACGTACCTGGGACGACATTACCAGAAGCTACCCCCACCCCGGCAGCTGCGGAAGAAACTCCGGCTGTCGGCGCGGCTGCAGTACTGATTATCATATTGCTCGCAAGTCGCCTGAAGAAGAATTGAAACATGATTCTTGAATATCTCGTATCCATAGACCATGCTGTTTTCCTTGGTATTAACCATAATCTCACGAATCCTTTATTTGATGCGGTTTTCCCGAGACTGAGAGAACTCACGTATGTTTTCTGGCTTCTTCTTATCGTCTATTTCTGGAGCAGGAACGAAAAGAAACTGGCGCTGCTCTTGACGGTGAGTATTGCCGCAGGGGCGCTTTTTACATATCCGCTAAAATTCCTTATCAACAGGGCAAGACCGTATGATGAGATAGCATCCACAAGGCTGCTGACGCCTGCTGAAGCAGACCCCTCATTCCCTTCAGCCCATGCCGAGATGAGCTTCCTTGCTGCCACGGTCGTTTCAAGGTTCCATCCAGAGTACGCTAAATATCTCTACGCATTCTCGTTTATCGTGGTTCTCAGCAGGGTATACGTGGGTGTGCATTTCCCGGGAGATGCAGTGGCTGGTGCGATAATTGGGATTATCATCGGGAGGGTTATGCTTATGGTGGCACAGAGGAAGAGGAATATTTTTTGGGACAAAGAGGTTTAACCGTTATCACCTTGTTTTATCCGATATAAAATTTCCTTCGTTCATGGTTTTTTTCCGCAGAAAAAACCTACTTTATCTCATCTATATGTGACATTTCCTCGATATCCAGCATCCCTGACATCTCCTGCGTATTGATATCGATCCCGTGCTCCTGAACAAGAGCCATGGGATTAGTGCCACCTATCACTGCTATCCCCATCTTGTCCCTTCCTACCTGGATGCCCAGTATGTCGCTGTTGGGCTCCCCAACTTCAAGGATGCATGCAAACCCCGCTTCCACCAGCGCGTCGAGTCTCTCCTCGATCCTGTCCCTCGCAGCCATTGGAGCCTCCCTCATGTTTGCCAGTATCTTACCCGAACCTGTCCTTATCATTTCGGTCACTGAAGTGAGTTCCTGCGACATCAGTACGTCAAGAGGGTCGATGGTCGTACTATCATACATGAGTATGTCGGTGAACCTCAAAGGCGAGCCTTCATGTATCTCGACCACGCCGCCGAATCTGGGCTTGACAGGGATACCGGCTTTCAACAGTACCCCGTCTATCGTGATGCTGCATGCCGTGGCGATGCCAATTTTCCCCTTCTCGATCTTCATATCCCCAACCTTTTCTCCAGGACGGATTATCTTGATATAGGGGCTGACTGAAAGACCGCTGTGCATCGCCTGCCTGAAAAGGTCAAGCACCCTGCTAAAATCTGAATCGTCTACGATAGATATATTAGCGATTATTTTCCCCTTTCGCTGACCAGGGTCAAAGGTTACCTCATACATCAGGCTTTCGATCCTTGAGATAATGAACATGATTTCTGACATCTGGATTCGTATTATTACAGTGCGTGATAAATAGTTACCGAATTTCAGCCGCCATAAGTTGAATCTTTCTTCAAAAGATAAAGTATTTCAGTTAAGTGAGAAGTGTAGTACCTATGAACAGGCAGGCAGTAATTGATATCCTGAGAAGGATTTTTACATTCTATGGTTACGAAGTGACTTCTTCTGATGGGTGCGACCTGCTTGCAGAGAAGGAATCTGAACACCTTTTCATTAAATTCGACCCATCCCCAAATTTCAACAGCATCAGGCACTTTTCAGGTATCGTGCAGCGATACGGCGGGAAAGGCATACTGATATCTGACCTGTTCGATGAGAAAAACCGCTCTATCGCTCTTGACGACGGGCTTACGCTCTGGAACAGGAGCGAGATCGAATCAAGGATAGGACGGGCTGTACTGGCAGGTGCTTTTGGGCAATACGGGGAAGATAGAGTTGTAAGAAGAGAGAGCGAAATTCAGCAGACCTTTCAGATGCAAAGAGAGCCGCCTAAAAAAGAGTACGAGAAGACGATCCGCATTTTCCTGCGCTCAGTCGCCGTGAATATCGGGAAATCGGATGCCCTCTCAATAGCAGAGGCTAAAGTCGGCGCTGTAAAGCGCCAGCAGTTGAAATTTATCCCTGCATGGTATTACAGGTATTCGTTCAATACCCAGAAGAAGTTCAAGTCCAGGATGGTAGACTTAAAAGGCGAGGGCGAAGGTTACGTCAATGCCATTACAGGTGAAAATTACTTTGGTAAATGCAAGGACATACAGGATAATACCTTTGTGCCGACCCAGCACTACGAGATAAAGCAGCCCGCTGTCGAGAAGATGGTGGCTTTTAATAAAGCAATGGATGATATCATCAGAGAGCACACAAAGGAGGTCAGGCTCAATGAGATGATAGGCGACACGATTATATTCGAACAGAAAGTATTTGCGCCCGAACCTGCGGATATTAAGATGGAGATGGAGCTAATCCACTTTCCGATATGGGAATTAACTGGAGGACGCGAGACCATTGAGGTTAACGGGTACGACGGGCATATCCTTGGAGTGAAGGTTTCAAATGATGCGGAATTTGTCTGAACACGCAATCTTTTAATCTCAGGTGAACATAAGTGGTAGCAAGGTGATATTATTCAGGAGTATGCATTCAAACGAGGTTTTTCCCAGGATATCTCGCGCATCCGCGAGCTTTTAGCGAAGAATTTTCCTGCCGGGATAAAAGAGGAGAACGGTAAAATCGCAATAAGTTACGGAGCACTTGCACGGCTGGCAGTTAGAATTGAGAATAAGAAGCTTTGCGTTGAAACGGAGTCCAGCAAGGGAGCAGCCGATGAGGTTATCATGGATACCAATAAGCGTTACAGGGTCTTTCTTGAAGAGGCAACAGGTAATACAGCCAGGGAACGTCTCAAGAAATCCAAGAAAGAAGTACAGGGAGATTGAATTTGTGGGATGCGCTGAAAAGACAGGACATCCCTGCGTGCCTTCGCATCTGCGCGGGTACTGACGGTTCGGTCACGCTGCTGCTTGAGCTGCTCACGGGTAAAGCGCTAACTGTGAGGACGCTGGAGCAGAGTGTTGTAAAAGCCACCCTGGATGTTGCAGAGCTTCTGGAGATAGATAAGGGCGATGAGGTCAATAACAGGCTTGTGACATTGAGCGCGGACGGCATGGTGTATGTGCTTGCAAAGTCCCTGTCTGCTATCAAAAGGATGCCGCAGGAGGTCAGGAGCGACCTGATGCGCGCCGATATCCCTATCGGGAGAATTCTGCGGGAACATAAACTTGAGACGCGGCGCGATATTCTGAAAATGGAGATGGTGCACTCGGAGTTTTTCGGGGATGTGCCTGTGCTTTCGAGAGAGTACAGGATTATCTATAAGGGCAAAGTGCTGATGTGGATAAACGAGTGCTTTCCTGTGGATGGGAGATGGAAGGTGTGAAAAAGATAAGTAATCACCGACTTTTTTGTCTCTGTAATTGTCTCTGTAAATATGATGCTACAGCTTTTTCAAACTCATAGAAATCGTTCAAATAGTTGCTTATATTTCGGTAAACTATTTCATCATCAACATGGGCATAACGGTGGATTAAGATATTTCTAAATTTGAAAGTATGCGCGCCTTGTTTGATTTTTCCAATATTACACCCCCAGACCTGAATAATATAATTCCAGGCGCGGCTTGAAATCCTCGAATTCCCTGATGGTTTTCATGAAGATATTAAATATTTCTTTATAGTTCCTATAATAGATTACTTTCCCTGTTGACAGGATGTCTTTCTGGATATACAACGGTAAATCCTGAAAAGTTTGAATATCAAATTTATTGTCGATCCTGCCGAGAATTTTCACCCTGAAATCAAATCTCTCTTGTTTATTGCCATCGAAATAAACTGCAATGTCGATATCGGATAAACTTGTAGTTACTCCTTTTGCCGCTGATCCATATAGCACTATGAATTGTATCTTCGGTCCCCCGATGTCTTTCATCTTCTTAATGACACTGGATATGTCATGTTCCAGAGGTTTATTTGAATCCACTTTCATTGAGCAACCTTTTTCAAGTTCTGTTATATATTTTCCAGACTCTCACTATAGAATATCATTTGATATTATGTTATATTGTTGGATTCATATTTAATACTTCTGAGTTTCTCTTTTATTGTAAGCTTTGTGATGAGAGGTAAGAAGTAAAGAAGTAAAGTGGAAAGGGGTTACAAATCCCTCAGAAGGCGAAAGCCGAGGGCAACGATCGCGAGTACAGGGTATCATCGACACAAAGCAGCTTGAAAGCGCCATTACGAACATCAGGACAAGTATGGAAAAGGTCGGAGTCGCCACAACCACGATGACCACTGCAATGGACGCTGCCATGAGCGGAAACCAGGAACTCACTGAAGTGCAGGACTCACTGCGCAGTGAACTGATGGCAGAGATTAGTGTGGAAGGAGCACAGAAACAGAAGCTCGGAGAAAAGATCAAATCAGAGATGAAGCAGTAGTTTATTTCGCCGCTACCTTCATCTTCCTCACCCTCTCCGCCACCCTGTCAAAGAAAAGCTTCTCTGTATCCAGAGGTCCGGGATGCGCCTCTGGATGGTACTGCACGCACATGATCTCAAGGTCTTTGTGCTCAAGCCCTTCAACCGTCCCGTCATTCGTATTGAGCTGGGTCACAGAGACTTCCTTCTTATCAAGGCTTTTTTCATCCACAGCATAGCCGTGGTTCTGTGAGGTGATGTGAACGATCCCTCTCTTCAAGTCCTTTACGGGCAAATTAGCTCCGCGGTGCCCGAACTTCATCTTATAGGTCTCCCCGCCAAGAGCAAGGGATATTATCTGGTGACCGAGACATATTCCGAAGATGGGCAGCTCTCCCGCCAGCTCTTTCACCACTGCTATGCCGTTGGTGGCATGCTGCGGGTCGCCGGGACCGTTTGAGAGCAGCAGGGCGTCGGGCTCATAGTTCATTATATCCTTAACTGGGGTCGCGGCAGGAACGACTGTGACATTGACGCCCCTTGTGGCGAGGCTCTTGATTATGTTCCTCTTCGCGCCGAAATCCATGAGAACGATATTTCCCCCGTCTTCTTTACCTTCTATCCTGTCCGGCTCCCTGCATGTGACTTTACCAATAAGATCGAGGCTTCCTATGTCCGGCTGTTGCCTCGCTAGCCTGACCGCTTCTTCGCCGTCATCGTCACCAACGATAATGGCAGCCTTCATGGTACCGCACTCTCTTGTTTTTATTGTAAGCATACGGGTATCTATTCCCATGATGCCGGATTTGCCCTCATCTTTCAGGAATTCATAGATCGAACGGGTGGACCTGTGATGCGAGGGATGGTCGCAGGCTTCCCTTACAACCAGCCCTTCTGCCTTCATGCCGTCAGACTGGAAGGTTTCTCCGCTTACGCCATAATTACCGATGAGGGGATACGTGAACATCAGTATCTGACCTTTATACGACGGGTCTGTCAGCGCCTCCTCGTATCCCGTGTACTGGGTGGTGAAAACAAGCTCACCCTGTACAATACCTTCTACTCCAAGTCCTTCGCCTTTAACAAAAGTTCCGTCTTCAAGACCAAGTACTGCTTTCATTTACGCATAAAAGGTAAAGGCATGGTAAATATGTTACGATGATGGGTTTATCAACTTTAGGATACCTATAAATATCTATCGATGCCTGCTTGAGACAATGAGCGACTACTGGGACGTCCCTGAGCAGGAATATGAACTCTCGCTGCTTCAATTTGCAAAAAAAGAATTATCTGAGATGGGCTACTTCGTTCTTAGCGAAAAGGTGGAAGTATGCGGCGGCGCGGGAGCAATGACCCTGACTGCTATCCTGAAAAAAGAGGATTTCAGGTTTGGCTTATATATCCATGACGGTCCCAAGCAGCGGAAAACCAGGGGTCCTCCCATAATATGGATGCTCGGGGTTTTGCCTGAAATGAAGACAGCAGAAGACTTGAGGAACTTCATACTTAACCACCCGCATGATTTCATTATTCTTCTTGCGCCGGAAAACACTTTGTTGAAGGACAGGAAAGAGGAGAGATTAAAGAAAATATACACCTTTTTATACAAATTAAAGATCAAGGACTTATATGATACTGATCTCAGCATGGCGGCTGATGTTCTGAGGGAACGGCTGCGGAAAGTCACTGAACTCCAAGTCTGATGCTGACCTTCAAGCGATATAATGGGATGGAAGAATCCATTGGGTTTGACAATTTCGTTTCCTCAACGCGGCATTCAAGCTCGAGAGTTTTACAGGATGGTAGTTCGTTCCATTCAATATCGGGCATAAGCCTCAGGTTGTTCGAGGCGCGAAAATATCGATTTCATCGTGGCTTGCTATCTTTTTCATAGAGTTACACCGTAAGAACAGCACATTTTCGGGATTTCAATCACGTTCAATCTAAGTTCCCTGGCGGTCGCGTATGCGCTCCTTGAAGGCACGGCGATACGGTCTATACCGCAGAGGATGGCGTACCTGTCAAGCATCGACCTGTACATGCCGCCGGGACGGACGCAGCTTAAGGACAGGGGCACATCGAACATCTCGCGCGCCTTTATTATCACTTTTGCGACATCTTTGATGTCCGGAGGCGCAGTTCCTTCTAAAGCAGTTCCTCTTGTGGGGATGAACACCACTATAACAACTACTTCAGGGTTAAATTTTTTTACCATTTCAAGAGCTTTGAATTCCCCCTTCAACTCACCGTAATGCAGCCCAACAATAACATGGGGGGCAAGGGGAATACCTGCTGCAGACAGCTCTTTTAAGGAATTTTCATAATCCTGCGCGCATGCATCAATGCCGAGGATGTCGTGTATGGTCTCATCATCGCCAATAACGTCCACGAGCGCCATGTCAAGATATTCTGAGAGCGCCTGCGCCTGTTTTTTATTCACGATGCCTGTATGGGCGCTTATTTTGAGGTTCAGGTCGTGTTTGAGCTTCTGGATAACATCAGCCTGTTCATACGTGGGAACGCTCCCGTCTGGCGCGCTTCCGCCGCTGAGAAGTATTCCTTTCTCACCGATGTTTGCCAGATGAGTAGCCATTGAGTATAATTTGCCGGGTGAACCGTCAAGCATATGATTGAGATAATATGAATCGCAGTGTTTGCATTTAAGTGAGCAGCGTGTTCCTGTCAGGGAGATTGGTGTGAAAGGCTCGTTAAAAAAATGGATATTATTGCCTGAGACCCTGCGAACAAAGGCTTTGAGCATGGAGGCTTTAGTTAAGGGGTCAGAATCCAGCGCATCAATCATATTTCTGGCGCTGTAAAGGTCGAAAGACATAATCTTAACGCTTAGAAGAGTTATAATTCAATTTTAAAAGTATATAATTGAATCAATCTGTGTGGTAATTCCTCAGGAAATGGCGCTGGATGCCCGATACTCCTTGCCGAAACTGCCGGGAAGGTCCAAACACTTTTTGTCCGCATTATAATTACCTATGTACAAAAAATTTTTTAAGATCTTCTTCATCAATGTCAGCCATATCCATGAGTTCTTCTTTATCACCAAAATAATCTTCCAGAACAAGAGAGAAAAAATATTTAATATTCTGAATATTTTCTGGTTGTATTTCAATATTTTCCATTAGATATTTTACTCCATTTCAAGTTATATTTAAGTGTAGTGATTGTTTAAAACGTTATTGTCGTATAAAGATATAACCCAGCATGGATTCCCTCTACGTTACCTTTATGTAATATCAAACAAATCAAGGCTCACAACTGAATCATCTTTTTATGATTCTTAATACCGTAGCAGGCATCCGCCTGCGGCGTATGGTTGAACTACCGAACGCATTATATTGCGTGAGTCGGACCCTGAAGGGTCTTACGGAGGCACAGAATGAAACACAATTACAAGACAAACCCACAAATATTAGACCTTATTTCAGGTCTGAAAAAACAGTCCCGCGAGAAGGAAGCACCTCTCTGGCGAGACATTGCGCATAGACTTACACGCCCAACGCGGCAGTACACTGAAGTCAACCTGAGCAGGCTCAACAGGTACACAAAGGACAAAGACCTTGTGCTTGTACCCGGAAAAGTCCTGGGAGCAGGCGAAATAGACCATACGTTGACAGTAGCGGCACTGGGCTTCAGCGCAGGCGCGAAGGATAAGATAACCGCGGCAGGGGGCTCCTGCCTTACCATCGAGGAACTCATGAGCAAGAACCCCGAGGGTGCAAGAGTAAGAATAATGGGGTGAGATCATGGCAGTAATAGACGCAAGCAATCTAATTCTTGGAAGAATGGCAAGCCTGGTCGCCCGGCGGTTATTGAAAGGTGAAGAGATCAATATAATCAATGCAGAGAAAGCCATCATCTCAGGCAGGAAGGATACCACGTTCGAGCGGTACAAGAAATATGTCCAGAGAGGCTCGCGCGAATTCGGTCCACATTTCCCGAGACGTCCCGAGCAGATAGTCGCAAGGACAATAAGGGGAATGATCCCGCATACAACGCTTACCGGAAGGGAAGCATATAATCGACTCAAAGTATATATAGGCGTACCGCCGGAATTAAGCAAAGAGCAGGCAGGCACGCTGGAAGATGCAAGCATAACACGCCTTTCCACAGCAAACTATACTGTGCTTGGCGAACTCAGCAAGAAGTTAGGTTCAGAATTTTAGGTGTTATATATGAAAATCGTTAATTCATCAGGAAAAAGAAAGACCGCAATCGCCCGTGCAACCATCAGTGAAGGGAAAGGGCGCATCAGAGTAAACAAAAAACCCATTGAGATAGTGGAGCCTGAATTTGTGCGGCTCAAGATGACAGAGCCCCTTGAATTTGCAGCTAATGTCCTCCCGAACGTAGACATCGACGTCAATGTTCACGGAGGCGGCATCTTCGGGCAGGCAGGCGCAGTCCGTACCGCTATCGCAAGAGGTCTTGTAGAATGGACGAACGATACAGCGCTCAGAGACGCAATGGCACAGTATGACAGAAGTCTGCTCGTCAATGACACACGCTATAAGCTCCCCAAGAAATTCGGAGGAACAGGCGCCAGGAAGAGAAGACAGAAATCATACAGGTGAAACATGATTCCAGTACGATGCTTTACATGCGGGAAAGCAATATCTAGCGTTTGGGATGAGTATAAAAAACGTATACAGTCAGAAGAACCGGGTAAAGTACTGACGGATCTCGGAATCGACCGATACTGCTGCAGGCGGATGCTGCTGTCTCATGTCGAGCTGGTGGACCTGCTTGCGCCGTACCAGTGAGGAGGGGTTGTAGGGTAGCCTGGTCCATCCTGCAGCGTTCGGGACGCTGTGACCTGAGTTCAAATCTCAGCAACCCCATTTTCTGGGGAAATGGAAACGAACATGAACCACTCCCGGAGGGACTCCGGGAAAAAATACCCCGTATTTAAATACGGGGAATATAGTAAAAATTGGATTTATTTAACGGACATATGTCGGTTTTTGAGGTGATTAGGTGACTGTAACAAAGTATACGCGATATGAGCGTGCACGGATTATCGGCGCAAGGGCGCTCCAGATCTCTATGGGGGCTCCTGTACTGATCGATGTCGATAAAAAAGAACCAATCGAAATAGCATACATAGAACTGGAAAAGGGAGTTATCCCGATTACGGTAAAACGAACAGCACTGGAAAAACAACAGAAATCAGCATGATCAAAAGGTGATTACAATGGAAGAAATGATCGATCTTAAACAGGATGTAAAACAGGATACAGGTTATGAATCTATTATTCCCCAGGATGAGTATCTCACTGCGGGGATCCATATCGGTACTCAGCAAAAAACAAAAGAAATGATGCGGTTCGTATACCGCGTGAGGACCGATGGTCTGTACGTTCTTGATATACAGGCAACAGACCAGAGGATACGGCTTGCAGCAAAGATGCTTTCAAAATACGACCCGCAGAGGATATTGGTGGTATCTGCCAGACAGTACGGTCACTATCCCTCTGAGATGTTCGCAAAAGCGGTAGGTGCAAGGGCTATAACAGGCAGGTTTATTCCAGGCACCCTTACCAACCCGAAACTTCATATATACATAGAACCAGACGTTCTGGTAGTAACAGACCCGTCAGGGGATGTCCAGGCAGTAAATGAAGCAATAAACGTAGGTATACCGGTCATCGGTCTTTGCGATACCAATAACGCGACATCCAACGTCGACCTTGTTATCCCAACCAATAACAAGGGAAGAAAAGCTCTTGCCCTGATATACTGGCTTCTAGCGAAGAAGACGCTTGAGGAACGTGGCGACACGATCAATTACACAATGGCAGATTTCGAGGCTGAATTATAATCGAGTATGAGAACACCGGCAGTATCGGGACAGTTTTACCCGGGCAATAAAAACGACCTGAGAACAGAGATAAGCCGGTGCTTCGCAAATATAACATTAAAAGAAAGAGCCGTTCTCGGCGCTGTGGTACCCCATGCAGGATATATGTATTCGGGAATTACCGCAGCCCATGTGTATTCCGCCCTGCCAAAAGCAAACACTTATGTCCTGATAGGACCTAACCATACAGGTTATGGTTCACCAGTCTCTGTTTCTTCCGAAACCTGGAGCACTCCTTTTGGCGAAGTCAACTCAGATACAGAGCTCATAAGGGCGCTACCAAAAAATATCATAGATACTGATGAGAGCGCTCACAGGTACGAGCATTCTATCGAAGTACAGCTCCCTTTCCTGCAGCACAGGTTCAGTGATTTTCGCATCGTCACCATATGCATGGGTATGCAGGACGAGGAGACTGCGCTTGAAGTGGGGGGAGAAATAAGCGAGGCTGTCCAGAAGGTCAACAGGAAAGTCGTGATAATTGCATCAAGTGATTTCTCGCATTACAGACCCGACAAAGTTGCCCGGGACGATGACGCTTATTTTATCGATCCAATACTTGCGCTTGATACACGGGAGTTCTACCGCCGTTTGTATGAACGGGCAGCGAGCGTCTGTGGATACGGACCGATCGCTGCAATGCTTTCTGCCTCGAAGAACCTTGGAGCAAAGCATGCCACACTGCTCAAATACAGTACGAGCGGCGATACAACATGGGATTTATCCGCAGTTGTGGGGTATGCAGGGATAATAGTAGAGTAAAACCATCGCAGCGTAATAATCCAGTACAGGATAATCAGCATCGATGCTTTTATTTACTCTTGCCCTAATTAATATCAAGGTGGAAGCATGGCATCAGAACCCTCAGAACCTTTTGTAAAAATCATCAGTGAACCTTTGAAATCAAAAAATCCGCTTGTCATAGAAGGATTTCCCGGCATCGGTCTTGTGGGGAACATAACATGCCAGCATATCATTGAAGAAATGGGGATGAAATATGTAGGCTCGATCGATTCGAGATATTTCCCGCCTCTTGCAGTGCTATTCAATGGCATTGTCTATATGCCTGTTCGCATCTACGAGGCTCCAAAAAAAGATGTTATCGTGGTGATATCAGACATACCCATACATCCCACAGCATCATATGACCTCAGCAAGGCGCTGGTGGACTGGATGGGCTCGATAAATGCCAAAACTATCATCTCGATAGCAGGGATTGCCACGACCACGGGCATGAGAAGAGTATTTGGAGGAGCGACGAACCATGAAATGCTGGATGAAATAAAGGACAAAACAGAGATATTCCAGGTAGGGACGATCTCAGGCATTTCAGGGAGCATAATGACCGAGTGCTTTATCCGGAACATCCCGGCCATAAGTTTACTTGGCGAGACGCCGGGACCCAATCCTGACCCGAGAGCCGCGGTTGAAGTTTTAACCGTTCTCAATAAAATTTTCGATCTATCCATAAATACGGACAAGTTGATGAGCCAGGCCGAACAGATAGAGCTTGAACTTTCAAAGCTTGCAGAACAGGTCAAGACAACTGAATATCCTATGCTCCCCAAGAAAGAGTTCCCGATGTACGGGTGATATTATGAAATACATCGTTTTAAGCGGAATATCCCAGATGGCTTTAAGGAACCTTGAACAAAACAAGATAAAAACTATTGAGATAAGAAGCCCGCATAATTTCCTCTCTGCTCTTGAAACAGATGCGGGGGATGTTATCTTCCTGACAACGACCAGCATGGAGGATGTATGGACGGGAACAACAGGCATTATTGCGAAAATACTTGAGAAGCAGGTTTCAATGCACAGGATCGTTCATCAAACCGATGAGTTATTTGAAGAAGCTGAGGTCCAGATGGCGCGTCTTAAGTTAGAACTGAAAGGACATGCCAGGGTGCGCCGCTCGATATGTTGCAAAATGGGCGAAGCCGTAGTAGTGGACGCTGACGAAGTGCAGTTCTTTGAAGGGCGATAATAATTTAACTCGATAACATTTTATTAATATTAAAGAAAACGCAATATATTTTCTGAATATCTTTAATGGTTTTCCATGCCTCATCAAATACGAATTGTGGCACTTGCCAGGGTATTTCTTTTCCTTCTAATATTGAATCAATATCTTTTTTGACAGTTAATCCCAGATACAATGGAAACTCTCTATTATTCTGGCCTGTGGTAAAAAATCGGAAGATGTATATTCTTCTCTCAGCAGTTGATATATAAACCGTTCTGGGAGCACTGACATCATCCACATTAATGCCGCTGAGGAATTTCTTGGTGTGTGAAGCAAAGTCGTTAACATACTCTGTAAGAGATTCGAGCGATATTATTACATCAGGTGTTTTCATTCCGGTAATAGACGACATATCTCCGGTCTTATAAATGGGGTCAAGAAGGACAACAGCCCTTGCATTTGTTTTCTTTTGCAGCTCTAAAATAGCCGATTGTAATGACGATGAGAGTTCCATGAAGATAATTATGTTGTTATATAATATAAATATTTCTGATTTATGTCGAATTCTTTTATCAAATGCCATCCTTAATATAATTGAGTTGAATCACCTTGAGCAATAAGCTCAGATAGTGGATGATGTAGCGCCTCAGGCGGATGCAGCCCCTGTTTTTCCCGAAGCTCTTATCAAAGTATAGCGGAATCCTCCACAACCCGCGTTCGACCACGCCGCTTTTTATGGAAGGAAAAAGCTTCACGATATCCGGGTCAATATCGGCTGGCGGCATCAGAACTCTTCCATAAGATCAAGTTCATGCTCGAAACGGGTGGGGATGCATCTTGGTCGTTTCCTGTCCCGCTCCCGTATCTTGTCCTCCAGGGCTTTATATGCAACATGATACTCTTTGTCACACTCAGGGTTTTGCTTAGCTTCTTCCTTCAGTTCTCGTGTCAGGTCTTGAAGCTGGGTTATGGACATGTATTTGTACCGGTCTGCATCTGGGGTAATAACGATCCCTCGGTCATACTTTTTTTTCTCCCGTTATATAAAGTAGCAACATTGTAAAAAATAAAGGTTATTTTACGGGTTCAACGATGGTATTTCTATTGATCAGCAGGTTATATGAAGAGAACTCTTTATTCTCTCTGACAAGGGCGCCGAATATCTCAACGATGCCGCCGTAACCGGCATCCAGCAATCCCTTATTATTTTCGTTCAGATGGTATGCGGGGAGAACGGCATAGCAGGGGACTGATGTTGTCCCGTCGCATATCTTGAAAACGAAGTTTTTCTCATCCCCCAGGTTTCCCGACATGACAGAAACTGCCACATTGATCCGCTTTTTTACATGTTTTTTCAGAGTCGTAAGCCTGGCAAATTTACCGCCGCCTCGATATTTATGCTGCGCTGTACCGTCTTTTCTCAATATCACATACGAGAATTTCATATCTGTGTTCAGGTACCTGTATGCGTCCTCTTTCCCGGCTATCTTTCTCATGAACTCCGGCACCCTGATATCGCCCGCGTCCCTGAAGCTCCAGCAGTCCCCACCCCGGCATCCTGCGCCCCAGATGAAGGTGCACGGGCTGAAAACGGTAAATCCTTTTTTAATGAGTGACTGCTGTGTGACGCGCAGAGCCTTTGAATTAACAAGGTCTGCCGGTTCTATGATCATTATCGTGGGGTTCCTGCTTCCTGAAGCAAGCTTCTCCACAATGCCGGCGCGTTCTGCGGGCGCTACCTTCATCTCAGCAAGCACATTTGAGAATACTATAAGGTCGGCGTCCGGCGCAGGTTCTGCTTTTTCGATATGCACTTCCGCGGGTTGGTTCACAGTTATGAGGGCGTTAGCTTGCGGATGTTGTGAGAGGTAAAGAGATGTAAGCTCATTATAGCAGTCTATGTTCTCGTTGGCCTTCTCGACCGAGTCTATCCTGAGATTTATTTTCACATCAATTTTGTTCTTTGAGTATATGTCAAGCAGCCTGTGAAAGAAATCTATCGTACTGAGTGTTATCGTCCCCGGACCAGACCCTGCATCAACGATGCTCATTTTAGTGGTGAGCAGTCCGCCTTTTAGCAGGTCGAGGAGGAGGTAATGGAACTGGCAGAAATAGACAGGAAAGTGGTACAGCAGGTAGGAGATTACCCTTATTTTCGGATACTTCGGGCTGCCCCTCCAGTATTCTTCTTTCTGCTTCACGATATTTTCGCATAAAATGCGCGCCGTTTCTCCAGTGTGCCAGTCTTTCCCGCATGAGCGCTCGATGTACGAGCCGATCAATTTCTCGATGGCAGGCGGCAGCCGCGGCGCTTTTAACATCTCTTCAAGTTCACGGATGACATGCTCATCGGCAGGGAGAGGGCGGTTCACGAGCTTCGTGCATTTATATCGTGTGTCGCAGAAGAGGTCGAGGTCATAGAAATGGGGTTTGAGGGTCTCGTAGAGTTCTTTTTCTTCGTATTCCCGGTTGAGATACTGGTTCATCTCGGATAGCGCGAACTCGGCGCGCGAGGAGGCGAGATAGCGGGCAAGAGAGAGGAGTTCGGGGGTCATAGGATGTATTAATCAATTGAAAATTTCTGGAAAATTGTGCTTTTCTGCATATGAATCATTAACTTGTTATATTATTCAAATTCATAATTTAAATAGAAATTCAACGGGTTAAAGAAATTTTCATTTTTTCCAAATCAATACTTACTTTCTTCACTATTAAACGATATTTTATTTTGTTATCTATATTGTCATAATATTTTTCAATTAATCCAATTTCATTCAAATCTTTCAGTGCTTGATAAATTGCAGATCTATATTTGATAGTTTGTGTGCTCTTAAAAGCATTATATATTTCCTGATTTGATGCCTCTTTATTAGATAAGTACTTAATAATGAGTAATTTTGTTGGATTTTTCAAATTAAAAGCAGTCTTTTGGACTTTTTGGCTATCATCCATACTATAACAAATAAATGTTCACATAATTAAATATAAGTTCAATAGATTTTAGACAAATTCATTTTTTAAACAACACACTTTAAAATCTTTTGCACTTCATGAAACTATCCTAATGGTATTGCGGGATTATCAAATTCAAAAGATCAAAAGATTATTGAGAGAAAAAATCAATGACAAATTAGGCAATTATGTAAGAGAAACGAGTTCAATGCCTTTCCTTGCCAAAATTATGCAAGACTCTGAAAAAGTTGCGGCATATTCTTTTATTCATTCGATAGCAACCACATTAGGTATGTCTGTTTATGAACAGATTGCTGAAATTATAGCATCGCCAAATTATGATATTGTTGAAATAGGTTATGATGTAGAAGGAAAAATATCCGATGAAGAAAATTTAGTTATTTCACAAATAATGCAAGAAATTAAGAATAAGACAAGGATAGCCAATAAGGAAAATGAAATAAAAGAAATCTTAAAATATAAATCGAATAACGGGAGAAAAATAAAAATACGTGCAGATTTATTTCTACAAAAGGGAAACGACGAATATTATATTGAAATTAAAACTGCTAAGCCTAATATTGATGTTTTTAGTAAATCAAAACAGAAACTTTTAGAGTGGGTTGCTTTAAGAAAAAAATCGATTAAAACTATATTAGCCATACCATATAATCCTTATCATCCAGAACCATATAACAGATTCACCATTCAAGGAGTTCTCGATGAGGAAAAAGAACTCTATGTAGCCGAAAAATTTTGGGATTTGTTGGGAGGAAAAGGCACATACACGGAACTTTTAACAATATTTGATGATATTGGTAAAGAATTTAAAAGTAAAATTCAAAGTAAAATTAAGGAAGTCGCCAGAGAAAAAATGGAATTATGAAATGGATATACTTATAAAGTCTCTTAAGAAATCTGTAGAGCATTTGGAGGAATTGGATTCTGTATTTTCTACATTTGATTATCCTGAGAAAGACGAATATCTCAAAAATAGAGAGAAAATAAAAGAGTTGAATGTTAGGATGCCAAATTCAAAATTTTCAGATGAATTATATTATGGCGATGATGGAAGACAAATGATACTTAATGATATAATGGAGTATATTTTTAATGGGCGTGGTTATTTTTATATGTGGAAAGATACCGATATCCACAAGAAAAAGAATTTTGTAAAGATTGTATTATATTTCATAAATCAACTTATGATTCTGGAATCAATTTCTGTTAATTATGAATTGAGAAATAAAGTTTTAGATTCTTTAAAGAATAAAATTGGGGATGATGATTTCTTTTTGGATATTAATTCTAAAAAAGCGTTTGAAGCTCTTAAACAATTTCATGGGGATGTGCACTTTGATACAGCAGATACAAATGTCGTACCTGATGCAATTCGAACCCAATTTGGGTTAAGTAGCGAAGAGGTTTTAAAAAGATTTGACAAATATGCAGACTCATTAATTCCAAAATTGCCTCATGGCTTATGGAGAGAACTTATAGTTTATATTCAATTGCTTAGAATCAATGCTGGATATATTTTACCACTTTTATTAAATCAACGAATAATTTCAAAAAACGATTTTTTGAAACCGCCGGATTTTCTAATAATTAGGGAAGATGGTAGCCTTGTTGGAGTAGAAGTGGGCTCAGGAAAAGAGGAGCAATCCAGTAATTTTTCTGCAAAAATGAAATGTCAAATGATAACGGCACAAAATTCAAATATTCCTCATAGGTGCCCTATTTGTGGAAAGTGGATATTGTTTTGTGATAAGGTTATAGAAGATTTCTCAGATTTGGATAATCCTTTATTATATAAATATGATGATGTAAGATGTGCTCATGATTGCGAGAGATATTTATATGAGCAAGTCTTAGCAGGTGAATGTCCTTACATTAAATATAGGGGTAAAATTAACTCGGATTTAAATCCTAAGCAGAGAATAAATTTTAAATCGTATTATCATTATCACTATTCTTGCATTTTAAATACAAGTGATTCTGTAGCTATAAATGAGATTATCAGACAAAAAAGGAAGTGGGATGCCCATAAAAACAGTAGAGGTTCAAATGGAACCTCACGGAGGATGACGATAAATTGTCTGAAAACGAACTATCCATATTTTGATGGTTTAAGAGAAATAGAGAATTATAATAGAAAAAATCTAAAATGTTATTCCAGGCATGACCAAAAGAAAAATTGTGAGATTTGCCAATTTAATGTCGAATGTGAAAGATTATCAAAAATAATTCCAATAATAGATTCTGAAGAAATAAGCAATGAAGAAAAAGAGCAATTAAAAATACAAATTAGAAAGTTAATAGAGCCAGATAATTATTTTTCTTTCATGTGAAAAATAATCTCCGAATATGCCCCTTTATCTCTTTCCGTTCTATTTAAAACAGGGCGCTTGTATTGTTTGACAATTTGCATACCTGCCTTTTCTGCAATGGTTGGATATAAGTTAAATTTATCATTAGCAACCAGGAAGATATCATAATCATCAACCAAAAATCTTTTACAATTTCTTAAAACATCTGAGATTCCCTCAATATAGAGATTTCTTGCTTCTTTGCCCTGTCCTTTGAGAAGATGACCTATCTCTAAATCATCATGTCTTTCAAAACCGAACAAATCATAGGCATACGCATGCTGGTCGTGATAGTCAATCAAACCAACATATGGCGGACTTGAAAAGATACCTTTTATTTTCTGATTTTTTACCAGTTCTGATAAGGCTGGATTTTTATTTTCCAACTCTTCAAAAATATCGATCTCTTTAGAGTCACCTGTTAAACAAATCTGATAAGTATCTGTCCGCAAATTATTAAACTGGCATAAACGATCAAGCGTGTCTTTACTATAACGTTCCCACCAGCTCAAAATAGAAAACAAAGGCTTGCAGACTTTTCCATGTTTGGAACAATAATAGGTTGCGGTTACAGGCTCTTTCAAGGTGGCTAAATCCGCATGGGTTGTGGCACGACACGAACGAACTGTCCGGCTTAATATGATGCTCAAAACTTTTTTTGTAGATGGATTTTTAATCTGCTTAATGAGGTCACAGACAAAATCTATCTCAGTCCTGATATGCTGTAAATACCATTTATCCAGAAAGCTATCGCATTTGTTTTGTTTCAATTGGATATTATATTCTTTGACCAAATTTAAAAAAATAGGTAAAAATTCTTTTTCTTTCTCTGCTCCGTATTGGTCTTCATTGACTTCGTTCAGTGCTACCCTGTATTTGTAATCGGGTGAAGGAAAATATTTGTTATTGAACTTTGCAAGTTCCTGAGTAAGCTTATTTTCAAATTTGACAGTGTTTGAATCTGATATAAATCGTTTTAATTCTTTTGTAATTTTTTTTATTTCAAAATCCAGATCTAAAAAATCGTATTTGCCAACTTTTACATTGCTGATCAATGCGTTAAAAGCTGAAACATCCAATCCGATGGCATGCATTCCAAGTTCATTTGCCTGAACTAAAGTAGTTCCACTTCCACAAAAGGGATCAAGCACAACATCGCCTTTTTTGAAATAAACTTCTTTTTTGAAATTATCTGTATGACCGTCTAAGAAATATTCCACTAACTGCGGGATGAATTTACCTTTGTAAGGGTGTAACCTGTGAACATGCTTTGTGGTATCCGCTTCTTTCAGGTGGTCAAAAGATAAAGCCCAATTTAAGTCATCTCCCAACCTCTCTTTCCATTCGACTTCTCTTTTTCCCAGATAAGAATCGTAATATTTAATTAAATCTTCTTTGGCGATCAGTGTGTCTCCATTGCTGCCAAGCTTTTTAATTCTCCCATATTGAATAAGATAAGATATATTTGAGGTGGTAACTTTTTTGTTCAAATGTTTGCTTGCCCATTCGCTTGCCTCTTTTATGGTAAATAATTTTGAAGCATCATCCTTTTTGACTTTCAAATCCGTACTCGATTCATCCCAGCTTGTCAGAACAGATGCACACATATTTGGATATCCCTCGACCTTTTCATACTTGCCTTTCTTTCAATATCACTATTATGCCCCTCGCCCTATATACTATTTTTCATCGATCGGGATTGTAAGATGTCCTGGCATTACAATTTTAACAATCCAAATACGCTATCATAAATCTGCGTAAACATCATTGCATGGCAGCTTCAAAATCTTTCATGATGCTTTTTTGAGTATTCGATCAGCTTTTGCCGCACTCCGACATCTATAATGGTTCTTATCACAGCGGACCTGTTCATGTGAAGCCCGGCTGCAAGCATTTTGATCTTGGTTTCAATATCTTCGGGCGCGGTAATTGATATTTCGGACATATATCGTACTTTGGTTTTTATAAATAAATAGATTATCAATCAATATATGCCCTGTCTACGAAAAATCCGTTTCAAAAGGGGATGACGGCATCTGCAAGGATTTTCAACCCGTAGAATGAAGTGCTATAGATGAAATACACGCCCATCATCCATCTAACAGAAAAGCACCCCACCTCAACATCTTCAAACTCCGCGGCGCACAGGAATTTTCTATAGAAACTGAGAGTTCAAAATCCCCAAATAGTAAGCAAAGAAGAAAGAAGATTGAAACTGCTACGTATATGCTACCAATTCTTATAAATTGTTGCTACGTCTTTGATATAGATGTATGAGCTTGTGAGTTTTGTAAATAGGAGTAGAATTAGAAAAAGTGTAATTGAGAATTTTGAAGAACCACATACTCCAACGGAGATTTCTAAGATAATCAAAACGCATAGATCTACAGTAAGTAGGGCTATTCTTGAATTGGAAAAGAAATGTTTAGTGAAGTGTATAACTCCAAATGAAAAGATGGGCAGATATTACCAAATTTCTGATGAGGGCAGAAAGATTTTGGAAATTATAAGAAAACGTGATCAAAATGCCTAATAATGATATCACGGATGTAATAAATAAAATTAATACCTTGGGTCCTACTATTGTAAAAAATGTCACCACAGCGATAAACAAAGAGATAGAAGATATTGGTAACCTTGACCATTATGAAATAGTCTGGAAACAATTACAAACTATTGCAGTTATGCAAATTAAATTAATTCTTCAGGATAATTTTGTTGGTTGTAAAATTCCAAATCTTAAATCAAAATCTACGTCAGATTGTGTAATAACTATTTTTTTATAATGTCCAGCCAACCCAATAAAACCCGATTTCTTATCTGATATTTTCAGTTCCAAAGGAAATAATCATTATGCATCGAAGCATTTATATGCTATGCATACATATATTACATAAAAAGTCTAATTACTCAGTGTTAAAAATAGGAGCAATAACAATGGATCATGTTCAAGGGTTTGATAGAAACCAGGAAATATTATTTCCTGCAAAAATTGATGATTATATTGAGGAAGAAAATCTTGTCCGGTTTATCGAAGCATTTGTGGCCCTACTGGATCTAACGCTCCTTGGATTCACACATGCTGAAGTGAAAACAACTGGACGGCCATCATATAACCCTGCTGACCTTTTGAAACTGTATATTTATGGCTATTTGAACACTATTCGTTCAAGCAGAAAATTAGAAAAAGAAACTCACAGAAATGTTGAAGTAATGTGGTTACTAAAAAAACTGACACCCGACCACAAAACAATCGCAGATTTTAGAAAAAACAATGCTGGTTCAATAAAAAAAGTGTTCAAAGAATTTGTACTTTTTTGCAAAGAACTTGATCTCTATGGCAGAGAAACTGTTGGAATAGATGGTAGCAAATTCAAAGCCGTTAATTCCAAAAAAAGAAATTTTAATGAAGATAAACTGATTAAGAAGCTCAAAGATATCGAAGAGAAAATCGAAGTTTATCTCAAAGAATTAGATGAAAATGATAAAAATGAATCATCAGTTAAACAACCCGATGCAGAAGAGGTAAAAGAGAAAATAAAACAGCTCGAAGATAGAAAATCAGAGTATAAGGAGCTTTTAAAGAAGTTAGAAGAGACGGGGGAAAAACAAGTTTCTACAACTGACCCGGATAGTCGAATGATGATGAATAATCAAAAGTTCGATGTCTGTTATAATGTGCAGACTACAATAGATGACAAAAATAACCTGATCGTAGATTATGAAGTGACAAATGATGTAAATGATAAAAAACAGCTTAATGAAATGGCAGGTAAAGCTAAAGAGATATTAGGAGTAGAATCTCTTGATGTCTTTACTGATAAGGGTTATTATAATCCGGATGAAATCAAAAAGTGTGTTGACAACAATACGATTCCATACATACCTGAACCCAAGCCAAAGCAGCCTAAAGAAGATAGTGTCCCTAAAGCTGGATTTTGTGACTGTGATTTTATATATGATGCGAGTAGAGATGTTTATACATGTCCAGGGGGTCGTGAATTAACATTTAGTCTCATGTCCGAAAAAAATAATAAAATGATGAAGGAATATCGAAGTGATAGCTGTAGCAGTTGTGAATCTAAATCGAAATGTACCCGCAACAAGAATGGTCGAGTTATATTTCGATGGGAACATGAAGAGATTCTTGATGACATGAGAAAAAGAGTCAAAGAAAATAAAGATGTGGTCAAGAAAAGAAATTGTATGTGCGAACATCCTTTCGGTACTATCAAAAGAGGATTCAATCAGGGTTATTTATTATTGAAAGGGTTGACAAAAGTTGGAGGGGAGATGGGTTTTACTATGCTTGCATATAACATGCGAAGGGTAATTAACATTCTTGGGGTGAATAAATTGATCGAAAGTCTGAATACTGGGAAAGTTTTATCCCAAATTTGATGTTTTTTTGGTTAAATTGGGGGATATTTGAGGGGAATGAAGGAAAAAATGTATTTGATTTATGGGGAAGCTATGAAATAATTGTTTTTCTGAATATATGAACCGGTTATCGGTTGAGTTTGGGATTTGTGTTTGAGATAAAAGTTGGGTTTTAACACAATCTGACGTTCAGCATAAATTCCGATACTTTTCGGGCTATTTGCCACCGCACTTACCAGTACACCAACTTTAACGCCTGCTGCTACTGTTTTGGAACGAGCTGCTGGCCATTTCTTAGCAAGGGACTTATGCAATCTGATTATTGTGCTGTCCTGTATCAACACATCTTTGAATTTGGTAAGTTTTTCATTAAGAACTTTATTTTGTTCCAGTGCAAGTTGTTCAATAACATGAGTTACACAGAGTTTTAAGAATTCGCCAAGTTCAGGGGTGAATCTCATATACCAACTGCTGTAGGCCAGTTTTTTCTTAGATTCTTTTTCATACTTCCGCTTCATATTCGCAAGATTTCGTGGAAGATGGGGACCGAAACTAAAGATAAGAACCCATAATATTACGAATGCTTCGATTTTTCTCTCTCTTTCGATCAGACCAGATATCTTTGCTGCATATTTTAAATATTCTTTTGATAATAATGTACATAGATCTTTTTCTATTACATCTGGTTCATAAGAGGGCTTATTGACATTGGTTTTATTGATTTTTTGCTTCTTAGCTTTGGATTTTTTGACCTTAGATTTCGTGATATTCGTCATGATATTTATGCTCCGCATATTTTTAATACATTGAAATTAGAATTTTTAAGTAATATATGCATGCATAGAGCTTAAATGCTTTGGTACATAACGATTATTTCAAATGGAAAAGAGAAGATTGATGAAAATTGATGGGAAATTAATTATATAATATTAATAAATTTATTATATATAATAAAAATCCTTGTTGGGATTAAAACGATTAAAATTAGATGTTTAAAATTATAAAATTGTACAAATTATTTAATAAACGATATTAGTAGAGCCAGTTAAAGGCCTTAACCGATGACCAATGGAAAAGATTCTGGTTCATTCTGAATCAGTCACTTTCGTAATTATGACGTAAGCTTTTCTTCCAATATATTTTTTTGGAACATCAACTTTAGCTGAGGTT
>BLYN01000137.1_pt1 | contig 38046 bp, 39 predicted proteins | sample 7848601 | NCBI WGS metagenome assembly BLYN01 (sample SAMD00058756, study PRJDB5105) | groundwater metagenome | biome: groundwater biome; feature: underground water body; material: groundwater | place: Japan:Gifu, Mizunami | collected 2014-06-26 | depth 300 m m
GTTAATGAATTAAATCAAATTGAAATAGAGAAAACGCAAGAAGAAGACAATGATACGATACCAAAAGAACGAAAAACATATACAGATAAAAGCGACCCGGAAGTGGAATCTTTATATGGAAAATACAAAAGAGGAAGACTCATATTACAACCAGAATTTCAACGTCGTTTTGTCTGGGATACCGGAAAATCGAGTCGTTTAATGGAATCTGCTCTTTTAGACATACCTTTGCCAGTTATTTATTTATCTGAAGAAAAAGATGGCAGAGAAACCGTAATAGATGGACAACAACGACTGACTGCCTTTTTCTCATTTATGGATGGTAAATTCCCTGATGGAAAAGACTTCAAATTAACGAGCTTAAAAGTGTATACAGACCTTAAAAAGAAAGCCTTTAAAGATCTTAGTGAAGAACTTCAAGATAAAATAAAATATTGCACAATTCGAACAATTACCTTTAAGAAGGAATCTGATTTGGATTTAAAATTTGAAATATTTGAGAGATTAAATACGGGTGCTGTATCATTAAATTTTCAGGAGTTGAGAAATTGCATGTATAGAGGGCCATACAATAGTTTATTAAAGGAACTTGCCCAAGACCAAGATTTCATGTATCTTCTTGGTTTAAAATCTCCTGAGGATAGAATGAAAGATGTTGAATTTGTTCTAAGATTTGCGGCATTCTATCATTCGACATATCTGAATTATAAACCACCAATTAAACGATTTCTCAATGAGGACATGGAGAAATATACATCCATAAAAGAAAAAGAGATAACGGAATTGAGAACAGCATTTAAGAATACGGTTTCGATAATAAGAACCTTATTGGATACACATGCATTCAAAAGATTTTATAAAGGGAGCGAAAAGAACAAAAATGGTTTTTGGGAGCCCAAGAAATTTAATGCTTCTTTATATGATATTTTAATGTATAGCTTTGCAAGAGAGGATAAAAACAAGGTTTACCAAAATTTGGACTCTATTCGAGAAGCATTGATATACTTAATGACTAATGATCAAGAATTTATTGATTCAATAGAACTTTCAACAAGCACCATTCAAGCAGTGCAAAAAAGATTTGATAAATGGAGATTAACACTCCAGGATATTATTGGGATTGCACAAAAAGAGCCACGATGTTTTACAATGAAATTAAAAGAAGAACTTTATAAGAATGATTCTACGTGTGCTATTTGTAATCAAAAGATAAACAATATTGACGATACAAATATTGACCATATAGAGCAATATTGGAAAGGCGGTAAAACAATTCCTGAAAATGCTCGATTAACTCACAGGTATTGTAATTTGGCAAGGTCGAGGGACAAATGAAAAAAAACGTTATCATTTAATTAAGATTGTAATGGTGATACCCATTCCCTTAGACTCCCTTCTCTCAACCCTAAAACCCCGCCAGCTTGAAGCTATCAAGCACACACAAGCCCCCCAACTGATCCTCGCAGGCGCAGGCACAGGCAAGACCACGACCATCACTGCAAAGATCGCATACATGGTCGAAAAAGAAGGCATCGCCCCCTCCCATATCCTCGCGCTCACATTCTCAAAAGAAGCAGCAAGAAACATGCGCGAAAAGGTCGAGAAACTCCTTCAGGGAAAGGAAGTGATCGTTAAGACTTTTCACTCATTCTGCGCCGAACTCATCAAAGACCATGCTGACGGATGCAAAGTTCCCGGTGACTTCAAGATATTCGAAGAGATTGATTCTGCCATTTTCATATTCAGGGAACTTGGAACAGATGCAAGGACAGCAAGCCTGTATGCGAATACGATCGGAAAAGCCAAAGACCTGAATATTTCAATAGATAAATTCAAAGAATTTCTGGAAACTCTTAAAAAACAAGTTCAGGATATCGCAAAAGATGAGAGCACATGGAAGGAACTGTATCGCGAATCTAAATTCAAACTCAATACCTTCCATCTTCAGGAATTCAAAGACAAAGAAGATAAGAAGGCAAAACAGGCAGAGAAAAAAAGATATTCTGAATTCATAGACCTCTATGAAGAATACCAGAAATATTCAAATTTCATATCAGCCTGGGAGAAATACGAAGAAAAGAAATCAGCAATAGGCGCACTGGATTACGGCGACCTGAATAAGATCGCCCTCTGGTATCTCGATGTGTACGGCATGCAGGAATTAAACGACACATTCCGCTACATCATAATTGATGAATTCCAGGATACCAATTATGTCCAGTTCGAACTGATAAAAAAGCTCACATCGGCAAATAAGAACATAACCGTGGTGGCAGACCCGAACCAGACCATCTATGCATTCAGGGGAGCATATACCAACAACATTGAGGAGTTTAAAAAGCAATTATCTCTTTCAGATAAAGACATCGTGTCACTGGATGTGAGTTTCAGGTCAACCAATAAGATACTCCGAGTAGCCCATACCCTGATCGAAAAGAACTATTCTGAGGAGAAAAAGAAGGAATGCCAGCTCCTGAAAAATCACAAGGATATTGAAGGGGAGAATGTCAGTATCATTGAAACAGAGGATGATACCGAAGAGGCAAGAGCCATAGTTGAGAAGATCGAGGATTATCTGGCAAAGGGCATCCTTCTAAAAGAAATTGCGGTATTATACAGGACACATGCCCAGGGAAGAAAGGTAAGACAGGCTCTTGAAAACAGAGGTCTGCCATTCCGGGTGAAAGATGATACCGATTTCCTGAAACAGCCTGAAATAAAGACCGCCCTTGCTTACCTTTATATAATCAACAATATCTCCCATCCCACAGCCCGCGGGACAGAGGCGTGGTGGAGGATATTCCACTACAATAACGCCCTGAGCCAAGAAGATTCCATCAGGATAGGAGAATACCTCAAGAAAAAATGGGTCTCGTTCCAGGAAGCCATCTATCATCAGATTGGAGAACCTGGACTTTCAAAGAGCGGACTTGAGACCATAAGCAATGTAAAAAAGAGAATTGATTCACTGTGCGGGAAGAAGAATCTTGATGTATCAGACCTAATCCTTGAGGTGTACGATCAATCGGGTCTCTCAAGGCAATTTGCCCACACTGACACAAAGCGCAGCAGAGAAGCGCTTTTGAACCTCAGGCAGCTTCATGAACTATCCAGTAATTTTGAGGAGTTCCACGGAAAAGACCTGAATTTATTCATTGATTATCTTGAGATCCTTGACGAAATGGACGGGAACCCGCCGCCTGCAAGAATAGCGGATGAGGATGCCATAAATCTCATGACCATACATTCGGCAAAGGGGCTTGAGTTCAGCGTGGTATTTCTCACGAATCTTGCAAAAGATAAATTTCCACTGTACCGGGGAGGCGCAGAACCACTTATTCCGCCTGAATTGATGGAGCAGTGCAGGGACATTTTTGAGGACGGATCGATCAAAGATACTGAAAAAGCGGTCAGAGAGCGCAAAAGAGAGATCAAAAAAGAAGAAGAGAGACGGCTTGCGTATGTAGCGCTCACAAGAGCCAAAGAACATCTTTTCCTGACACTGGCAATAAAATACGCTGACGATGAAAGGGAGCCGTCTGAGTTCCTTCAGGATATCGGATATGACAACTGGAGAGCCGGGGGTAACATCACGGTTGGATATCTCAGTTATTTCAGGGATACTGATACAAAAGTCAGGGAGATGGTAAAGGATAATGCGCTTGAGCGGGAAAAGGCAATACGCAAAAGGCTACTCATCGAGTCGCTTGATTCTGGCGATTTTAATGAAATCATGAAAAATACGCTGCTGTATCAGGCTTTGAAGGTTGGGGAGACGCCGGATTTTAAGGAGCTTATTGATTCCAACTGGCCAAAAATAGATCCTGCGCAGGATGCTGAAACTATCCTGGACAGGATAAAAGATAATAAGAACGGATTGAAATTCAATCCTGCAAGCATGACTTTCAGCTATTCCTCAATAAGTACCTATGAGAACTGTCCCAGGCAGTATGAACTCGCGGAACTTCTCAGGATGCCCTCGCGCGATTCTGAAGATAGTACTGGAGTCATGCGAAGGGGAAATTTTGTTCATAAGGTGCTTGAGATGGCGGTGAGAGAGAAAATAACATCGAAAGAAAGATTGTATGAGATCAGGGACACTGTCGCAAAAGAACCGGATTTCAGGTGCGTTGACATTGAAACTGCAACTGGAGCGCTCGACGTATTCTGGGAGCGGAACAAGAATAAAATTGCGAATAACCTGATGGTGGAGCAGAGGTTCACTGTACCGCTTGGAGGGTTTACTTTTAAAGGATTCATTGACCGAGTGGATCTGATCCAGGGGACAAAGAATGAGATCGAGATAATCGATTACAAGACAGGAAAATCTGAACCAGGACCTGATGAACGTTCAAGGCAGCTTTTGCTATATGCCAGGGGTATTGAGCATATTCATCCTCAATACAGGGTAAAAAGACTCACACTCGAACAGCTCGCTCTTCCAAATCCCAGGACATTTGAATTGGTCGATGGAAAGTTCGAGAGCGCAGGTAACTCCAGGATGGGGGGACTTGATGGGAATGCCATTGAGGATATGATCGAAATCGCGAAGAAGATTGCGCAGGATTATGAACATGGATTTGAGAGGACGAAGGACGAGAAGGTTTGTGAGGAGTGTGGATTCAGGCTGTATTGTGGGAAGTGACAGATTCAAGCCATTTTTGTGTTTTCTATTTGATGGTGAATTTATAGACTCAGTTCGCCTACCAAACCAATAAAAATAAGCACATACAGGTTGATGACCATTTAAAATCATGTCCGATCTTCAATATCGCCTTGTCAAACATTTCACAAAGCCTGAGCCAGGCGAATTTGTGCCTGTCGAATTTATCGAGATAACAAGAGAGACTGTGGCGTGGTCGCCCAAATTGAAGCAGAGCATTTATATCACTCCAGACATGCCGGGTGTGGGTGAACTCAAGCGTGTTCGTGAGGTGAACGTGCTCAGTGTCGTCAATCAGCTTTCTGGAAGCATATCTACCATCGAACTGACCGATGAAGAGAAAGAGCAGTTCGAGAATGTATATAAGGCATACCAGGAAAAGGGCGGGAAGATACTCTTCAGCCGCAAAAAGGTAGGCAGGAAGACCGTATCCTTTTTTGAACTCTCGGAGGATAAAGAGGAAAAAGACCGAAAGAAAGAAACTGAGGTAAAAAGCATGCTGCTGTCAGAGAAAATCGCTATGCTGTGTATGCATCAGCGCTGATGCATCCCAAACCGGCGCCAACGCCAAAGGACAAAGGGGAAGGTGTAAGATGTAAGTTGTTATAATTGACGACAATCTTTACATATCTGTAAGCGTTTTTAGTACCCAATGACCACACTCGACCCCTGGGGCGCAGTAAAGATAGATAACTACTCAAAACTGTTCGACGAGTTCCATATATCGAAATTCGATGAGCTTCTTGGAAAAATAAAGAACCCGCACAGGTACATGCGTAGGCACATCATTTTCGGGCACAGGAGCTACGAGTCTGTGCTGGATGCCATGCTCGGAGGTAAGCCCTTTGCAGCCATGAGCGGTTTTATGCCCTCGGGAAGGGCGCATCTCGGACATAAGATGGTGATGGAAGAGATAATCTGGCACCAGCAGCAGGGCGGGGATGCCTTCCTTGCCATCGCTGACATGGAGGCGCATGCGGTCAGGGGCAAGACATGGAAGGAATGCAGGGAATACGGCATCAACGAGTATATTTTAAGCGCGATAGCATTCGGGCTTGAGCCGGGAGCGCATATTTATTTCCAGTCACGCTCAGACTCAGTGAAATCCCTGGCTTTTGAGCTTGGAATAAAAGCCAATTTTTCAGAGCTCTCCGCGATTTATGGCTTCAACGGCGAGACGAATATCGCGCACATGGTCAGTGCGCTTACCCAGAGCGCGGACATACTAAATCCACAGTCAAAAGAGTTCGGTGGGCCAAAACCTGTGGTCATTCCGGTGGGCGCAGACCAGGACCCGCACATAAGGCTGACGCGGGGGCTGGCTGAAAAAATAAACATGTTCTCAGCGCATAAAGTCGAGAAAAAACGCCACGATTCGGAAGCACATATCCATGTCGCTTCCAAATCGGCCTCAGCGGAAGCATTAAAAGAAGCAAAGAAAGCGATAGAGAAAAACATGAAATTGATTGCAATCTTGCAAAAAGGTCACATAGATGTTCTGTATAACGTTCAAAATATCGATGAAACTCTTGAGGATGTGAAAAGGATTACGCGCGAAGTGGAAATAAGGTTCGGAGGCTATGGCTTCTTTCCTCCCGCCTCCACATACCACAAGTTCATGACAGGTCTGCAGGGCGGCAAGATGTCAAGCAGTATCCCTGATAGCTACATCGCATTGACTGACAAGCCGGAAGACGGTGCAAAGAAGGTGATGCGCGCAAAGACGGGCGGAAGGGTCACTGTTGAGGAACAGAAAAAGCTCGGAGGCGAACCGGATAAGTGCACAGTTTACGAGTTACTGCTTTACCACCTTGTTGAAGATGATAATGAACTCATGGAAGTATATAAGGAATGCGTTGGGGGAGGGCGCGCATGCGGCAACTGCAAGAAATATGCGGGTGAGCTGATGCGTGAGTTCCTGAAAGAGCATCAGGAGAAGATGGAACTTGCGAGGGAGAGGCTTGGAGAGTTCGGGCTGGGTGAATTTAGATAAAATGAGTTTTACTTAGATTCTAACTTAAAGTAAAGTATATATTATGAAAAGTTGAATAAGATAGTATATGCAAGAAGAACTTATCCGGGCATTTCTGCGGCAGAATGTATGGTGGGGAACAAAAGAAGTCCCGGTAGAACTTAAACAAGAATTCATAAGACCGAAGGATTGCTGAAATTCATGGAAAAATTTAGCGCAAATACAGGGATCCTTGTAACAAAAAATTCCTTCAAAAAATACCAAAATTATATGAACTCAGGCGGCAGAATAACCAGTGGATGCATACATCGGAGGAATAATGGTACGATTAGAAAGACACGGAGATTCCTATGTCCTGGTCACAGGTACGCCGCAAAGACAGGACATCGGCGTCCTTATCAGCGCCCTGTCCGAGCTGCAGAAGCCATCTCCTGATAGTGCAAAGATCAGGGACGGGCTTCTGTATCTTGACAACTGCGGCGGAGCGGATTTCAGGAAAGAGATAAGGACAGTACTTCAAAAAGCCGCAGAGATTTGACGTTCCAGATGCCATTATTGAGCCTTCTTGAGCTGTTTTTATAAATGAACGTATGTTATGAAAATACCCCATATGATGATGACCACTGTCCCGAGCGATATAAACTTTGTGAAGGTCTTCTTTATCAATTCGGCAAGCTCAGGAGGACCTGACCATCTCACGATAAATATCTTTGTCCCGGTGCTCATGATGCCTGCAAGCACTGCTGTCAGGGCGGCGGTGCCTGGAGGAACCTGACCGCTTACCGCAAGCGCCGCAGCCGATGCGGTTACTACTGCGCTGCTGATAAAACCTCCCAGCGCGGTGGCGTACACCCCCGCGACGCCTGCATATCTATTGGCGAACGTTGCGAAAATAGACAGCGCCGCAAAACCGAAACCAAATTTAACGGCAGATGAGAGCGCAAACGGTGACTCCAGCTTTATGGTCTCGCTCACGGGCGTCCCTTTTCTCGATCTTATTAAAGCAGCCGCGGCAAAAGATGTTATCACTATCTGCGGCGGCGCCATGAGCATGAACACCCTGCCGCTCGGGTCAACTATCAGCGCTATGAGCAGATTCCTCACCAGCATGGAGGCGTTTGACAGGATGATGCCGGTGAAGCTTGATCCCACAAGTTCGCTCCTGTTTTTTGCCATCGCGGCAATGGCGCCAGTGGTGGCTTCGCTGTTCACCACACCTCCCAGCAGCCCTGAAAGCGGGAGCCCGTATCTTGTCCCGAATTTTTTCATTGTGATAAAGCTTATGAAGCTGATGGTCGCCACCACGATCACTATCAGGAGCACCCACCTCGGATTGATGACACCCACGAACAGTTCATCAGGAGTTACAGGATACAGTATGAAGACCACTGCCAGAAAACGTACTGCGCTCTGGATCTCAATATCTGTGAGTTCTGTGGCGAAGGAATGAAGGCGTCTCTTCTCTGCAAGCAGGAGAGTTATTACCACCGCTCCTGTAATGGCTATCATGTACTGATTGTGGGTTATAAAAACTCCAAGCAGGAACGTGCAGAACAGCGCGATCGGACCTGTTATACCCGGCCGGTTCAGCGTGACGTTCTTTACGTACACGTATATCGCAGAGACTATCGCAAAAAACGCGAGCGATACGAGCAGAATGCCGGGATCGACAGTGTTCGCAAGGTATGCGGAGACCATCCCTGCGATGCTGGCTATAGTGAAAGAGCGGACGCCTGCTATCAGTTCAACCCCTTCCGTGCGCCGGTGCTCCCGTTCGATACCGATAAGAATACCGATGAGCGCGGCAAGAACAAGTTTCTGGAAGAAATCTATGTTCACGCTCATGTCGCCCAGAGAAGACGGTATCAGGTACATGTACGGATATTATATGTATAATTTTTATAAATACTTATTGTAAGATACAGATAACTTCATACGCCCGCGAAAACCATTCAGCACAAATGATAAAAAAAAGACCGGTGCTGCTTCTGATACTGGACGGGTACGGCATAAACAGGAATATTGAGGGAAATGCCATAGCTGCGGCAAGAACTCCTGACCTGGACAGGCTTTTTTCAACATATCCGCACTGTGAGCTTGATTCATCGGGAGAATCAGTGGGGCTGCCGAAAGGTCAGATGGGAAATTCCGAAGTCGGGCATCTTAATATCGGCGCGGGGAGGATAGTATACCAGGACCTTACCCGGATAACAAGATCGATACGTGAGGGTGAGTTCAAAAAGAACAGGGTACTTATTGATGCGATGAAGAACGTAAAAAGCAATGGTTCATCCCTTCATCTTATGGGACTTCTCTCTGACGGCGGAGTGCACAGCCACATCTCCCATCTCTATGCGCTTCTTGCTCTGGCAAGAGAGCAGGGTATTAAAAAAGTATATGTGCATGCTTTCCTTGACGGCAGGGACGTTCCCCCGAAAAGCGCTCTCACATATATCGCAGAAGCGGAAAAAAAGATGATTACGCTGGGGGGCGAGTTCGCCACGGTATCGGGCAGGTACTATGCCATGGACAGGGACAAAAGGTGGGAGAGAGTGGAAAAGGCATACCATGCCATGACAAAAGGTGAAGGCGCACAGGCAGAGAGCGCCTCCATTGCCGTAAAAAAAGCATACGAGCGCGGTGAGACAGATGAGTTCGTCGCTCCGACAGTTATCTTCAGGAACGAAAAACCCGTATCTTTAATATCGGATAATGACGCCATCATTTTCTTCAACTTCCGCTCAGACCGCGCCCGCGAGATAACCAGAGCTTTCATAGATGACAAATTCAGTGGTTTTGACAGGAAATCATATCCTCGAACGCATTTCGTATGCCTGACACAGTATGATGGGACATTCTATGTCACTGTTGCATTCCCGCCTGAATCGCTAAAAAATATCCTTGCAACAGTCCTGTCCCGGCATAATTTAAGGCAGCTCAGGATAGCTGAGACCGAGAAATACGCCCATGTAACCTTTTTTTTTAACGGGGGCGTTGAAGCTCCTGTTGCGGGCGAAGACAGGATCCTGATCCCATCACCTAACGTAGCGACATACGACATGCAGCCTGAGATGAGCGCGTACCCTGTGACTGACGAGGCTGTGAAGACGATAACATCAGGCAAATACGATGTTATTGTCCTTAATTATGCAAATTGTGACATGGTAGGTCACACCGGAGTATTTGATGCTGCGGTGAAAGCCGTGGAGGCCATAGATATGTGCATTGGAAGGGTGTATGACGCGGTCATACAATCTGGTGGACTGCTTATCATCACAGCAGACCATGGGAATGCAGAGAAGATGGTAGATGAAACGGGCGGCATCCATACAGCGCATACTTCCAATAGTGTGCCTCTTATCATCTGCGAGAAGGGTATCAGGCTCAGGGACGGCATACTGGCAGACATAGCCCCCACCATCCTTGAGGCGCTGGGTATCGAAAAACCGGAAGAGATGACCGGACGGTCGCTGATCCGGTCGTAACAATATATATACTTTTCAAAACGTATATTACTGCATGGATGCTTCTGGCGAATTGACCATTTTCAACGGCAAACTCACCATACTAATGGCTTTCAGTCCCGGGGGAGAACTGGATAAAAACCAGTTGAATAAACTCATAGGTTCGGATGTGATAGCAGAAAGATGGAACAAGCCAATAGAGATGGAAAGATCCGAAGGCGTGGCAGTAATAGTTTCACGCAGTGAAAAAATAACGTGCAACGCGAACATATATACCGATGTTTTTATCGCAGGCGTATCCATCCTGAGGACTGAGATAGAGATCAGGGACAGGATATTATTAAATGATATACTGGTGGCGCTCCATTCGAACACCATTATTGTGGAAGGGCTTGATTTCCAGTCATTTTCCAGCAAAAAGATCGGCGAGATCCGTGATAAGCTCAATCCCGGAAAAAAAGAACCGGGTTATCCCATTACAAAGAGATACACTCTCTTAAAGGTCAAGGATTTTACGCCAAAACTCGATCAGAAAGGATTGAAAGAACAGTACGGCGAGCTCATCACGCGCTTCCTGTCAGGTGAGACGTCAATAAGACCGCTGCACAACAAGGAGATAACCGATAAACTTTCAAACGACCTGTCATATTATGATGAGGACCTGTTCCTTGCATCGCCCGAAGGGGTATTTATCCTTGGCTGCGATGATTACCTCAAGGAACTGCGTGAATTGCTTGAGCTTGCAATCTCGCTTCTACTGCTGTTCCAGATATACGACCGGAAGATAGACCAGGAGATCCCGCATGCTTTTGATGCAATTAAAAAAATGCATCTCTCAAAAATCTATTTCCTCACCCAGGCTCCGCGCAAGCTTGAGAAATCCCTGCTCAAGGTGAGTGAAATCGGGCTTGTCATTCTCGATGATATTGAAGACCTGATGAACCCCCATAAGATTACGCAGGACTGGTACTACCAGTCTGCTTACCAGCAGATGCTGACCACGCTTAAGGTATGGGACTTTGAAAACGTTGTGCAGCGCAAGATCGACGCACTTCAGGAACTGTATGCTACTGCAAGACAGCTTTCCTCAGAGCAATTAACGTTGCTGCTTGAAGCTATTATAGTGCTTGTGGTATTGTGGGAAGTGATACTTCCGCTGGTCAAAGGATGATCATTCCGGAGCTTTTGGCGCCAGCACATCCTTGTTGTATCTCTCAAGGTACACGACTTCTTTGATATCAGTATTCTCGATAAGCTCGTTCGCTATCTGCCTCTTTGACATGAGCCATCTCTGGTTATACGTCAGTTCCGGCTCAATTTCTACAGTTGCCGTCTGGTCCTTCATCTCTATTGAGAACTCTTTCCCGATATAAAAGCCGAGAAGTCCTTTTACCTTTCCTTCATTATCCTCGATCTTCTCTTTTATCTCATAATCATAGGTGACGGTCTGACCTGCAAGGAATCTGTTAAAGTCCACCTGCACCATCCTGCCGATAGCCCGTAACACTATACCATGTCTGCCGTCTACCTGAACCGGCATCCCAACCCGAGGTTTCTGCTCGAATCTTGTGATGGGTATGGTCTCTATGAGTTCCGGGTTCCTTACGCCAAAGGCTTTTTCGGGCGGTACAGTAACGCTGCCCGTGTAACCTGCTTCCTTGCCTATGAAATCCTCGTCAAGCCCCGCAACAGTGTGCCCGGCTCCAACGATTATGACGTCTCCGCCGTACTTTCCCTTCTCGTTGTATATATTGTTGGCTTTAGCGATCTCTTCGTCCGTAGTATCAAAGACCCGGTCGTCGTTCTTTCCTGTATAAGAAACTTTAATAAAATCTCCTTTCTGGATAGTCATAATAATTCCTGTCTTTTTTCCGCTCTTGATGTATCTATGGTATAAAAGACTTACTTATAAACCATCACAAATGATTTCTGCGCGCCGCATTGCGTTCCCTCAAATGTCAGTATCTTCCCTGATATTTTCCCGCCCTCAATATCAAGCTCGATCGCGCTGGGATCTGACATCCTCGGGGCGGTCGGACTGCCTGGGCAAGCGAGGAGAACATCCGATTTCTCTATTACAGGTCTATGGATATGTCCGAAAACAAGGACATCAGCCCCCATCTCTTTTGCCATGTACCGCGCCCCGATGGTATCCTGGAGGGAAAGGGCTGCCTGGTGGATGAGCCCAATTTTTATGCCTTCAATCTCTATGACCTTCCGTTCAGGCAGCATGTTTTTCAACTCGGGTTCATCCATGTTCCCGTGGACTGCCTCAAGCCTGTTGATCGCGGAAAGCTCATTGTATGCCTTTTTTCTGACAAAATCGCCAGCATGGAGAATCAGGTCTGCCTTTTTCAGCATCTCAACAAGGTCGCCGGGAAGGCGATCCTTGATCGAGCCGAATTTTATATGCGTGTCAGAAAGAGCTATTATTTTCATGCGTATCCGTAATCCGTGTAATTTAATTCTTTCTTTATTTCAGACAGGAACAATTTGTAAACACCGGCAGAAAAGTCTATCCATTCCTTGAAGTCAGCATTCAGTTTCTTCCCGAGAGCGTCTTCCTTTTCGTTCATACTGGGCTCCCCCATAACTTTGAGTTCATCAAGATGTCTTTCAATATACCAGTAAAGCGCTGTCTCTGCAAAGGGTTTGGGGATAAGCGGGGAGATATGGGATATCTTCAGCATGAGCGCCTTTTCCCGTTCAAGCTCTTCTCTGGTAATGCCGCTCTTTTCAATGGCTCTGTTCAGGGTCTCCTCACTGATCTTTCGCTTTTCATCTGGCGTGAACTTTCGCGCCTCGTTCCTTATGTTCTCCTCATATATCTCTTTCTGGAGCAGCTCGTGCTCAAGAGTGAACCGCAGCATGTTCTCACTTGCTTCCTCAAGGTACTTCCTGTTAAGGGTTATTATCGAATACCAGGAGCCAAGATAATACCGCCTGTTAAGCGCCACCGCATAATCAAAGACCGACGGCATCCTGACAAAGATGCTTTGCGAGAAGACAACGGCATCGGTGGATAGCAAAAGGATGTTCTCTGGGGCCAATTTTCTGGCAGCTTCGAGCCCCTCTCTCCCGTAAACTGATTCCGGTTCTTTGAGGTACAGCTCGCTCCGTGCGATTATTCTCTTTATTTCATGAGGCTTAAGCTGGCTCAATGCAAAAGCGATGTCTTTTGCAGCTGATTGTATCCAGAGGGTGTAATCTTCTTCGAACTCTTTTTTGGAGAGTTGTTTTTCCATGATGGATAATCGTAAAGAAGAAATAAATAGTTAGTGGATAGTTTTATTTTAAGCGCGACCTATAGTCAGATTCTTATATCCATGGATACGAACAGATGAAAATATTCATAATCATCGGACATAAAGCGGTCACAACCCCCTTTTCCTTGAACGACCTCCCCGGCGCGGCGGGACGTATGGACATTTTGTGCAGGTGCGTGAACGCAGCCCTGTTTCTCTCGCACGACCTGAGGAGAGATGTCCGGGTTTATCTTGTGCTAAAAGGGGGGGCACATCCTAAGATCATCCGTTTTGACGGCGCGACGGTCAGGTATTTAAGCCCTGATGAGCGCAGCGCTGCATCGCTAATAAAAAAAGCCCTTGAGAAGGATGTTCATGATTTCTGGACAGAATCCACACCGGGAGTAAGCATAAGGAAGGGGGATTTTGAAGAACTGTTTGCAGAGCTGAAGACCCCGTATTTAAATACGGGGACTAAAAAAATAACCTATCTTCGTGAGGACGGCGAGGATGTTCGAGGGAAGAGATTTGAAGAGCCTTTATTCGTTCTGGGCGACCACATGGGATTGACAGATGATGAGGAGAAAATACTCTTGGAATATGAACATGAAATAGTGCGCGTAGGGCCTTTATCTTTGCATGCAGACCACTGCGTTGTTCTATTGCATAATGAGATGGATAGAAAGGATGTTCTCAACCTTTCAGATAGCAATATTATTAAACGTTAAAGGATGATTTGGATGCTATGAATGAAGTTGCAATAAACGTCAAGCTCAGGGGAGATACAGCCCGACTGGTGAATGACATCATTAAGAAAGGATATTCGGAATCAAAAGGCGACCTTGTCAGAAATTCTATAATTCTCTACGCGGTGAAGCTTGGATTGATTTCTCCGAAAGCCCTGCACAGGGAAGTTATGGAGAAGATAAAGGCAAGTGGCATCAAATATACGGATGAGGAGATTGAGAAGCAGATTGAGGAAATAGAAAATGAGTAAGCTCGTTTTCCTTGACGCCAACGTCTTTATCTGGGCTTACAACAGACCTGGTTCCAATTCTGCAAAAATTATTGACTTGAAATATCTTGTCGCCCTCGATGAACACTACAAGGACTTTGAAGAATACAAAACACCGAGGGAATTTATAGAATCCTTAGGAGTGAAGCCTTCTGATACCGAATACTGATTTTTAGGCAGTTGGTTTTGCTGTAATTTCCTGTAAGGCTTCTGTAGAGAAACATATTTAGAACAAAACTCCTATTCAGAGCCACATGTCAATCCTTGATACAGCGCGCAAAATCTTGCATGAGGGTCCAATCTGTGACCACTGCCTTGGTAGGCAGTTTGCAAAACTCTCCACAGGGCTATCCAATGACCAGCGGGGAAAAGCAATAAAACTCGTCCTTGCCATGCAGGCAGGCGCAGAAAAAGATAATGAACTGCTGGAATTGCTTGCAAAGAGCGCAAAGACCCCGCAAGACCCCGTATTTAAATACGGGGAATATAAATGCTGGGTATGCAATAACCTGTTCACTCATCTTGATCGATGGACAGAAAAAGCCGTAAGTGCGCTCTCTGATTACGAATACAATAATTTCCTTGTTGGAACAAGAGTGACAGGGCTTCTTGCAGAGAACGAGGAAATAATATGGGCACAGAGCGGAACGACCTTTGTCGAGCCGCTTAAGACCGAGCTGAACCGCGAGGTGGGGAAAAGGATAGAGAAGCTGACCGGCAAAAAAGCCAACCTCAAGAAACCGCAAATTGTGGCGCTTCTTGACCTTGAGAACGACTCTGTTGAACTTGAGGTGAACTCATTATATATTTACGGCAGGTACAGGAAACTTGTCCGCGGGATACCCCAGACCAGATGGCCGTGCCGGGAATGCCATGGTACGGGATGCGAGCATTGCGGCGGCACGGGCAGGATGTACCAGGAGTCAGTGGACGAACTCATAAAACCGCATCTTATGGCTGCATCGCGGTGTGAGGATACCGCCTTTCACGGCGCGGGGCGCGAGGATATCGACGCGTTGATGCTGGGCGATGGGCGTCCGTTCGTTGTGGAAGCAAAAAAGCCGCATTTAAGGAACATAGACCTGAATGCCCTTACCTCTGAGATCAACAGCGATTCGGCAGGCAAAATCGAGGTTCTGGGGCTTAAATTCGTTGAAAGCGAGACCGTAGAACAGTTGAAGTCCATGAAAGCCGATAAGGAGTATCGCATGAAGATCGAACACCGCACAACAGAGGAAAAACTTAAATCATCCCTTGACATAATAAGCGGGAATCTCATCAAACAGAAAACTCCCACAAGAGTGCTTCACCGGCGCGCCGACCTTGAAAGGACACGCAGAGTTCACTCAGTAGAGCTTGAATCATTTGATATGAATTCAGCCGTCCTTGTCATCAACTGTGAAGGCGGGCTCTATGTCAAGGAACTGGTCTCAGGCGATGGCGGGCGTACCGTACCAAGCGTTGCATCCCTGACCGGAAGCGAGGCAAAGGTTATAGAACTTGAGGTAACAAAAGTTGGATAATTCGGAGGAATATTATGGCAAAGACCCACGGAACAAGAAGGAAATCAAGACACAAACTCAAAAAGACAGTAAGGGAAAAAGGATTATCACCTATCACCCGGGCGCTGCAGGAATTCACTGAAGGGGATATCGTGAACATCGATCTTGACCCCAGTATCCAGAACGGAATGCCGCACCCCAAGTTCCATGGACGCACAGGGAAGGTAATCGAGCAGCGCGGACGCGCATACATGGTTAAAGTGCGCGATGGCGGACTCATGAAAGAAGTTATTGCACTTCCTGAGCATCTGACCGCACAGAAATAACCGGTTCAAGGAGTCTTTGCATGATAGTGAAACAGGTTCTGAAAGAGGAAGCTCTGACGCTTCCTGAGGTCAAGAACATTCTGGATCATATAAAAGAGGAACGCGAAAACGAGGGTAAGGAACTTGGCTATGAGCTGAGAAAAGCGATTTCGCATGCCGAGTTGTTTTCCAGGATCGGTGCAATAAAATCAAGAGAACTGGTGAACGAGTTATTGAAGCTTGAGAAGATGAAACCCGAGATAGCTATCAGGATCGCTGATATCCTTCCCCTGTCAAACGATGAGATAAGAACTATCTACGCAAAAGAACGCTACACGCTCAGCGAAGATGAACTTAAGCAGATACTCGAACTGGTAGTCAAATTTGAGTGAGAAATTTTTGTAAAACTATATATGCGTTTATCTTAATTTATCATTAGTCTGAGCAAGGATACTTTAACATGAAGAGTGGTATTTGATGATAACCTTCGGAAAAAAGGCAGAAAAGGAGGAATTTACATATATACTGGACTATCTTCCGTACGGGCGTACAGACGACAAGCGTCCCATGTACCAGAAAAAACCTCTTGCTCAGGGAATAGGGGAAAAATATTTTGTTCTCATGGAGATGATACCAAAAGAGAACGTCATACCCATGTCCCATGACAGGGTATACATCGGTGAAGGCGACAGACCGGTGATAGACCATGTTAAAAGGCGGATAATATTTGGCGAACTTACCCGTTCTGCCCAGATGGAACTCCCCAGCGTCATAGAAAAAATAATCCTATCAGATGAAAAGCGGTTTTTGAATTTCTTTAATGATGCTTATCCAATAACAACCCGTCTACACATGCTTGAACTGCTGCCCGGTATCGGCAAAAAACTCATGTGGGCGATCATCGATGAACGGAAAAAAGGCAAATTCGAAAGCACTGCCCAGCTTGTCAGCAGAGTGAAAGGGCTGCATGCGCCTGAGAAACTCCTCACGAACCGGATTCTGGAAGAACTAAAGGAAGGTAATATAAAATACCGTATTTTTACAACCCCGATGCCTCCGAAGAGATGAAACGATATAAAAATGACCAGCATTTTTTAATTGATAAACTGGTCATTGACCGGATCATTGAATACGGGAAACTGAATATCCAGGATACCGTGCTTGAAATCGGAGCTGGCTACGGGAATCTGACGGGAAAACTTGCGGGGAAAGCTGGCAGAGTGATCGCAATAGAAGCTGATCCTGAACTTGCCGCCTCGCTTTACGGGTGGGAGAACGTGGAAGTCATTGTGGGTGATGCCCTGAAAACAGATTTCCCGGAGTTTAATAAGGTCATTTCCAATCTTCCGTACTCTATCTCTTCTCCAGTCACGTTCAAGTTGCTCCGCTGCAGATTCGAATTCGGGATACTGATGTACCAGTATGAGTTCGCAAAGAGGATGGTGGCTGCGCCGGGGGGCAGGGATTACGGGAGGCTGTCCATATCAGTACAGCATTATGCAGACGTTGAGATACTGGAAGTGGTACCTCCCACCTCGTTTCGCCCTCAGCCGGAGGTGAAGTCTGCAATTGTGAAGCTTGTTCCCCGTCCTGCCCCTTACAGGGTGAAAGATGAGGGGTTTTTCATGAAATTTATTACAGCCGTATTCTCCCAGAGGAGGAAAAAGCTCAGGAATGCGATTTTGAATAACGCTGCCTTACTCGGTATCAGTGACAGCGCGCTTCGAAAACTGCCTGAAGAGCTTCTCGCGAAAAGGGCTGAAACCCTTTCGCCTCAGGAACTTGCAAATATCGCAGACGTTTTATCTGATAAAATATAAACACTTATAAAGCCTTTTTAATGCTATGAAGATCGCAGTTGTTTTTGACAGCGCAGGAACGCTGCTGCGCATGCATCGCGTAGCTAAAAACGTAAAGACCGGTGAATTCCTGGACAATGTGGTCTCTACCGAGCTTGTTGGGAAAAAACCTTACTGCGCCCTCATTGTTATGCAGGTGGACTCTTCCAGGCTGGTGAGTTGCCCGCCTGGTATGATGATATCGGATTTTATCAGAAAGAACAGTATCGATATCGAAGTGGCATGTTCACGAAGCAGGATAGAAAAAACTGCGGCATTGAAGGTGATAGAAAATGATACTGCGGCACGGATGAATGACCTGCAGGAAGTGATGGCTGCTGTCAAAAGGAAGTGCAGGGACATTTTTTATATGGGCGTGGGGCTTATTATCGACCTGGATACTGACAGCATCCCGTACGTGATATGCACGGGCGGCAGGGTGTATCCCGATACGCCCAGGGTCATAAAGACTCTTAATGAAATGGGTATTGGCATTTATATCGCCTCTGGCGACAGCATGAGGAACCTGTCAGTTCTTGCAAAGAACGTGTGCGTACCGCTCCAGTGTGTGTTTGAGATTTCCACTCCTGAGAGAAAAGAAGAGATAGTCAAGAATTTAAAAAAGGAGTACGATAAGGTTATCATGGTGGGTGATGGCATCAACGACATACTTGCATTGCGCGCCGCAGATTTTGGGGTGCTCTCGATACAGCAGACAGGGAAGTGCCCGCCGCTGCTCTGCGAGGAGGCGGATGTTGTGATAAAGGATATAGGGGAGATAATAGGCATCGTAGAGACGCTACACTATGAAAAATGTTCATACCCCCGCGCTTTGAGCTCTTCCACTTTACCAGCCCTTACAATGAATACGCCCTTTTCAATGACCTCCCCGATAACAGTTAGAGGACATGCTTTTCTTGCTTTATCCAGCTTTTCAGGCGACACAGTGAACAAAAGTTCAAAATCCCCGCCCGCATATACCGCGGCTTCAAACAGTTCCTCACCTTTCAATAACTTTTTAACATCAGATAGAACAGGCAGCCTGATTTCATATATCTTAAACCCAACGCCACCCGCCCTGCTCATATCATGGAGCGATAGGGCAAGCCCATCGCTTATGTCCATCATGGACGTAACCGAAAGAGATTCAGCAAGCGTCATGCCTTCATAAATCCTCGGTACCGGTTCAAACAGGGCTTTTAATATTTCCTGACTGACTGGCGGTTTCTTATCAAGCGCAAAAAGAGCAGCCCCGGCTGTACCAGGATATCCTGTCACGCATACAAGGTCGCCGACCCTCGCCCCGCTCCTGCGGATGAAGCGTTCCTTTTTCACCATGCCAAGCGCCGTTCCGACCAGCGTGAGTTCATCGTGGGCATCCGTATCCCCGCCAATTATCTGCGTTTTGCACTTTGTGGCGCACTCATCCATCCCCTTTACGACCTCCTCGATAAACTCAACTTCGGTGTCCGGCGGTATTCCCATCGCCATCACAACACCAATAGGTCTGGCGCCTTTGGAAGCAAGGTCGCTCAGATTCACCGCCACAGACATCCATCCGATCTGGCGGCCTGTCATCTGGAGCGGGAAATCAGTTTTGCGGTGAAGCATGTCCGTGGTGACAAGAAGATAATCATCCCCGCCACCCGGCTATGCGCTGTATCAATGCCCGTTCCCCGACATCTTTGATTTTCATGAGCAATTATTCACCACCATCTCCTCCAGCAGTTCTTTTGCCCTGTCAGCCCTTACCTTCCTCTCTTTTACCATTATCTCAGCGATCTTATCCACCATGTCCCCTGTCGCGCCGGCCTGGATCGCAACGTTCCTTGAATGAAGCCCCATGTGCCCCCTCTGTATCCCTTCAGTGGCAAGCGCTCGCATGGCAGCGAAATTCTGCGCAAGACCAAGAGCCGCGAAAACCTCACCCATCTCGGTTGCAGTCTTCACGCCCAGTATTTTTACTGCTGCGCGGGCTATCGGGTTAGTCTTTGTGGCGCCGCCAACAAGACCGACAGCCATTGGCATCTCGATAGTGGCGACAAGGTCGCTCTTTGCGTTCTTCTCGTAACATGAGAGCGGGCGGTATGTGCCGCTTCGCGAGGCATACACATGCGCTCCTGCCTCGATGGCTCTTGTATCGTTGCCCGTCGCCAGAACTGCTGCTGTCACGCCGTTCATTATCCCCTTGTTGTGCGTTGCCGCGCGGTATGGGTCAGAGGCTGCGAAATTATACGCTGCGATTATCCCGTCCACGACCTCTTCGCCGCCGAGGGCTTCTTTTGTGAAAACGGCTTTTACCCTCATAATGCGCTTATCCGCGAAATTCGAGATGATGCGCAGGTACACGCGCCCTCCTGTTAATTCTTCGATATATGGCGCGACTGTTTCTGCCATCGTATTGACAGCGTTTGCGCCCATGGCATCGCGGCAGTCAACTATCAGGTGGGTGATGACCATCTTCCCGCCCGGCGTATCAATGACGCGCACCTCCACGTCCTTTGCACCGCCTCCGAACTTAACAAGCACGGGGTCCGCAACGTTTGCGCGCCTGATTATCTCATCCCTCTTTTCAAGTATGCTCATCCTTGCCCCCGCGGGGTCTGCGATGCCCACTGCCTGTATCTGACCTATCATCACAGGACCGGTGCTGCTCGTTGTGAACCCGCCGCCTTCGCGGGCCATCTTAGCTGCATTGCTGGCTGCCGCTATTACAGAAGGTTCTTCTATCGCCATGGGGATGAGATAGTCTTTCCCGTTGATGAGGAAATTAACAGCCACGCCCATCGGCACCTCCATCACACCGATGAGATTCTCAACCATCCTGTCCGCGGCGTCAAGTGACAGTGCGCCTGAAGAACTGATGCAAGAAGCCTCTTCCTGCGTGAGGTCTGCGAATTCGGATACGAGCCTGAGCCTTTCCTGCGGGCCGAGCTTATAGAAACCTGATATCTTGGAAGTTTTTGTCATGTTAAAACACCCTCAGGGGAATGTAGACGGCAGGGTTGTATAAATAGATTTTCTGTCTGGATTCGAAATGTATATATCAGGAGAGCATTATTAGAGGAAAGCCCGGATGGGCTGGTAGCTTAGACAGGCAGAGCGTCGGACTCTTAATCCGACGGTCGTGGGTTCAAATCCCTCCCAGCCCGCTAATATTTTTATTTTCGCGAATAGAAAGATTAAAATATTAAAAGTATTTATTTGCACCTAATATATTATAGGAGTCAGCATGAAACACGCTATCATAAAACAACTCGATGAAAAAGACGAAGAAATCGCAGATGCACTTATTGCCATAGGTATGAGCAGAAACATCGCCAGGACACTTAGCTATCTTCATAACGTGGATGAAGCAACATCAGTTGAACTTGAAAGGGTTGTCAGGCTGCATCAACCCGAAGTCAGCATTGCTATGAAACAATTGAAGGAGCGTGACTGGATAAATGAGCGCGAAAAGAAGAAAACGGGTAAAGGGAGACCATATAAGATATACTCGCTCAAGATCAGCTTTAATGATATTATCGCTCAGCTTGAAAAGCAACATATCAAAGCAGTTGACGATACGAAGACAAAGATTGATAAATTGAAGGAAATGAGGAGAATTTAACTTTATACGTCAGATTTTCAAGAATTTAATTTTAATACAACCGCCTGCGTCTGTTATTTCGTGGCACTCTTCTGATATTAGGCTTATTCATCCTTCCTTCTGGCATTCTAGCGGCGACCTTTTCAATAACAGGCAATTTCTCTTCCGTTATCTCCACATCATTTTCCTTCAATACCCGTGAAAAATTATCATAGTCCTTGCTGGAAAGGATACTTATCGCCTTACCTTGCGCTCCCGCCCTTGCAGTCCTTCCTATCCTGTGGATATACTGCTTGCTTTCGCGGGGAATATCGTAATTGTAGACATGGGAAACATCCTGGATATCGAGTCCTCTTGCAGCTACATCTGTGCATACAAGGACGAATGCTTTCCCGGCATGGAACTTCTCCATAATATTGTATCGTTTGCCCTGGGGCAATCCACCATGAATGGCCATGGCATCTACACCTGCAAATCTCAGATTTTTTGCAATTTTATCTGTATTTCTTTTAGTATTACAGAAAACCATTGCAAGGTTTGATTTCTCATGCTTCAGAAGATGCACAAGTAAAGAGAATTTCATATCCTCTCCAACATCATAAAAGGTCTGATGTAGTTTTTTCGGGTCAACATAAGACTCTGCTGAGACCTGGAGCGGTTTTTTCATGTGGCTGCGGGAAAGACGGACAACATCTTTTGTGATGGTTGCAGAGAACAGAAGAGTTTGCCTTTCCTGCGGGCATTTCCTGATTATTTTCTCTACATCGTCCTTAAATCCCATATCGAACATCCGGTCTGCTTCATCAAGCACAAGGATTTTTACCCTGCCCAATTTGATGGTATTCCTTGCGATATGGTCGAGTATCCTGCCTGGCGTTCCCACCACGACATCCGCTGTCCGTAATCCCTGGATCTGCGGATTGATCCCTACGCCACCGTAGACCGCAATAATTTCCAGGGGTCTGTACTTCGAGAATTTCGTTAAAGCCTTTGCTACCTGCTCAGCCAGTTCTCTAGTAGGAACAAGGACAAGAGCTTGAAGCCCTTTTCCTTTTTCGGAACTCTGTATTATACCGGAACCAAATGCAAGCGTCTTTCCTGAACCAGTTGCAGACCCTGCAATGACATCTTTCCCGGCAATGATCAAAGGTATCGATTTTTCCTGGATCTCGCTGGGACTTTCAAACTTCGCATCATGTATTGACCTTAAAACAGGCTCACTGATGCCCAGATTTTTAAAACTTTCCATAATTTCTTTTTGAAAAAGCGTAATGCTAATTCTTATTAACCTCGTTAATTCATATTTTTGAACAATTAAGAGCTATAAACACAACTTTATAAAAGTTTAGATTAATGTACCACTTAATAGTTGTTAGCCTTTAATAATAGCGGGCGTCCTTTTATACTTTTGCCTGTTATTATGGATAGTTCGGGTTTTTATTCGCTATTTTTTCTTTAAAGAATACATGAATACAATTATTCCCGCAACCACAAGAAATGCAAGTAGAATATACCAGAGATTGAATCCTGGTGGAGCTGTCTCAGGTGGCTGTGCCGTTGCGACGGCTGTCTCTGTTTCGGTCGGGGTTGGAGGCGGAGTTGTGACAGTCGGGGTCTCAACAGCAGCAACTATGATAGTCTGATGAGGGACCCGTGGATACTCTTTAATGTATATGCCATATGTTCCAGGCTGCATAAACGTATAATTAAATTTGTCGTAGTTTCCTATGAGATAACTGGATTTGTTGTCCCATAAGTTCTGTTCGCTCACGATGGTAAGCGCCCAGTCATAATGATCCTGGTTCTCCCATATGACTGAATCCCCGGCGTTAAGCTTGAGTGTAAGGTTTTCATATGTGAACGTGGTACTCTTTGGCTCGATAATTCGCACCACCTTGAACCCGTCAGTTCCGTCCACGAACACCTTGTAAACAGACGGCTCTGCTGCAACCGCGTAAGGGGTGAGGATAATACTTAACAGTCCTATGAATAATAAAGCTAAAGCTGATTTTGATCTGGTCATAACGTAACAGAAGTTAAAAGCACCTGCTAAAATATAAAACTGCCTGTTCGAGATCTTGCAGAGAGCGATCTTCCTCATTTGATGGCACAATGGCTGTGATTCACGAATTGAGGATACGGTTTTAAGGTTTCAGGACAATAAAATCACGTGAATTTCAGGACAAAGAACTATCTTCGTAAAAGGTTCGGGAATTATTACCAGGCTTCAGAACTCCCGCTGCCCCATGATTTTACACGCCGAGAATGGGGCTTCATCTTTTTTGATGAATTACCTGAGGTCGTGATGCGCCGCCACAGGGCTTTTTCATCGGAAGGCGAGGCGATCGAATACCTGCGTGGCATGGTTCCGGCGCATGTGTACCACTCTGCTGCTTATTACCAGTTCCCCGGCGCAGGTACCATGAAGGAGAAAAAGTGGGAGGGTGCAGACCTTATTTTCGACCTTGATGCAGACCACCTGCCGCAGAAGGCAATGTCGTATTCAGAGATGCTTGCAAATGTGAAAAATGAAACTGGAAAGCTTCTTGATTTCCTGCTTGATGACTTCGGGTTTGGAGAGGAAAGTATCCGGGTCGCGTTCTCAGGAGGGCGCGGGTACCACATCCATGTGCATGACCCCAGGGTTCTGATGCTTGAGAGCGCACAGAGGCGAGAGATAGTGGATTATATTGGTGGTGTGGGAGTTGATATAGATTTTATGTTTAGAGATTATTCGATTGGCAACCAGTTCGAAATGTATATTGAAGGAACAAAGGGAACAACGCATGAAAGGAGAATCAGAGTAGGTGCAGGAACTACTAAAAGGATAGTCACTTTTGAAAGTATACCAGGTGGTTACGGATGGGGGAAACGTGTCAGTCAATACTTAATTCAATTTTTAAAGAACATTTCAATGAAAGATAATACTGAAGCTACCAATGAGATTATTGATATACTCAGGAATTATTATTTGAAAAAAGTATCTACTGATAAGATTCCAGAGGATACTGTAAAACAGATAATTCAGTTGAAGAAAAATAAACTTTTATTAGAAGAAATTGCAGATGACGTTAGAATTCCTATCGATAAGGTACGTAATATTTTGATAACAAATGATTTGTGGAATTTTAAGCGTGATGCTTCAATAAAATTAAATAAATTATTAAAAATTTCTCAAAGTTCTGAAGCATTAGATCTGATAAAAAATAAAGGGATTGTAGATTTTAAAGGGATTCCAGAGTTCTTTGAGATTATTTTACAAAACACTGTTGAACAATTCGGTATTAAGTTGGGAGCAAAAACAGACGAACCCGTCACAGCAGACATCAGGCGTCTTATACGCATGCCCTCATCCCTGCATGGCGGCTCAGGGATGAGTGTAGTCCCTCTTACGCTTGCTGAATTTGAGAAATTCGAGCCCCTTCGCGATGCCGTTGTGTTCAGCGAAAAGGAGATAAAGATCGAAGTTATCCCTCCTCTTAAACCCCGGAATTCCCTGGTCGAGATGAAAGGAAAAAGTATTAAAGTCGAGGAAGGTATCAATACCGTGCCTGAATACGCCGGAATATACCTCATGTGCAGGGGAGCAGCCGAATATGCCTGATAGCTCACGTATTAAACTGAACGATATTTTAAGGGACGAACGAAAAACAAGATCAAAACTTGTACCTCTTGAGAACGGCTTTTACGAAACCGTAGCGGCGCAGATACGGGAACTGGATGACGAAAAAAGGAGGATCGAGGACACATACAGCACAAAATATGCAATTCTGGAAGATGACCTCAAGACCGCCCGCAAAGCCATTGATAACATCGTTGAACGGCGGACAGCCAAGATAATCAACCTGGCATCTTTCCATTCCTCATCAAAACCGAAAGAACAGAGAGAAATCGACTCGATGACACCGGGAGAGCGTGAATTCTATAATAAACTCCTCAAGTTGATGACCGGATACCGGGGCGAACTCATGGACAGGATATTCAGCAAAAAAGATATAAGTAAAGAGTACATTGTGGTGCGTCTGCTAAAAGATATCCCGACATTTGTTGGAGCCGACGGACGCAACTACACACTGGCAAAAGAAGATGTTGCCGTTCTATCGGCTGTGAATGCTAAAGCATTAATAAATCGCAATGCTGCCATCCAAATCTCGGTCAAAAGGTGATCATCATGAAAATACCCAAGAAATTCAATACATACTGTCCTTACTGCAAAGCCCATACACCGCATGTTGTGGAAAGAGTAAAAAAGGGACAGGCATCGACATTAACCAGAATAACAAGACAAAAATACAGACATACAGGGATCGGTAACTCAGGCAAATTCTCAAAAGTGCCCGGTGGCGACAAACCCACAAAAAGGGTAAACCTCAGGTACAGATGTTCAACATGCAAGAAAGCACATATCAGGAAATGCTTCAGGGCAGGCAAATTTGAACTCGTGGAGAGCTGAACATGGAACCAAAGAGCAGATTTTTAAAAGTAAAATGTAATGACTGCCAGAATGAGCAGGTTATTTTCGGATGCGCGAGTAAACCAGTCAGTTGCCTTGTATGCGGGAGAACCCTTGCAGAACCCACGGGCGGCAAGGCGTTCGTAAAGACGCAGATAATTGAGGTTCTTGAGTGATGGAGAGAAGCGGGTGGCCTGAAGAGGATGAACTTGTCGTATGCACTGTTAAAAAGGTCACTGATTTCGGTGCATTTGTAGAACTGGATGAATACGGGCATAAAGAAGGCTTGATCCACATTTCAGAGGTAGCCTCTGGATGGGTCAAGTACATAAGAGACCATGTAAGGGAGGGCCAGAAGATCGTTTGTAAAGTGCTTTACGTTGATGAGAGCAAACACCATATAGATCTGTCGCTAAAAGATGTTAATGAACATCAGCGCCGTGAAAAGATCCAGGAATGGAAGAACGAACAGAAAGCTGAGAAATGGATACAGTACGTCGCTAACACCACAAAAACAGGTCAGGAAGAACTGAACGGATTAATCAGCCTGCTTTATGAAAAGTTCGGCAGCGTTTATTCGGTTTTTGAAAAATCAAGGACGTCCGGGGCTTCGGTTCTTACAAACATTGGCGTTAATAAGCAATTCGCTGAAACGGTAAGAAAGGTGGCTGAAGAGAACCTGAAAAAACCTCAGGTCGAGATTGCAGGATACGTTGACCTCACATGCTCTCTGCCTGACGGTATTGAGCATATAAAGAAAGCACTGAACGCCGCGGGTAATGTGAAAGGGGACGAAATCAGTATCGATATCTCATATACCGGGGCACCAAGGTACAGGTTGCATGTTATAGCTCCGGATTATAAAAAAGCCGAAAATTTTCTCAAAAAATCAGCACAGGCAGCAATTGAAATTATCGAAAAGGTAGATGGAATCGGTGAATTCCACAGACATACGGAAGAAAAAACCTGATCAGAATAATATTTGAATACTTGGAATGTTATGGTATCCAAAATAAAAAGATGTTCTTGCGGGAGATACACTCTGAAGGAAATCTGCCCTGTGTGCGGGAGAAACACAAAATATTCCCAACCCGCACGGTTTTCTCTTGAGGACAGGTACGGGAAATATAGAAGAATTGCCAAACAGAGGTAAATTATGATCAAAACAACTATTATAAGGTCAAAAAAACCCAGGCTTAAAGACCCCATACTTGTTGAAGGACTGCCAGGGGTCGGGCATATTGGAAAACTGGTGGCAGAGCATATGGTCGCGGAGCTTGGCGCCAAAAAGATAATGGAGATATTCTCACCCCGTTTCCCCCCTCAGGTCATAGTTGAGGACGACGGCACTGTCAGGCTCGTGAGCAATGAACTGTATGCCTATAAAACAAAAGGCAAACATGACCTGTTAATACTGGTCGGAGACCACCAGAGCACCACGAACGAAGGTCATTATGAGCTGTGCGGTGTATTCCTGGATATCGTTGAGGAGTTCAAGGTTAAGAGAGTATACACGCTGGGCGGGTACGGCGTGGGGCAGCTTGTAGAAACAGATACCGTCCTTGGCGCAGCAAATAGCATAGAGCTTGTACGCGAACTCAAGGAGTACGGTGTGGAATTCAGGGCGAACGAGCCGGGAGGCGGTATTGTCGGTTTGTCAGGGCTGATGCTCGGTCTCGGAGCGCTTCGGGGTATCGATGCAGCATGCCTGATGGGCGTGACTTCCGGTTATCTTGTCGACCCAAAGAGCGCCCAGGCTGTGCTGAAAGTGCTCTGCAAGATACTTGAGATAGATGTGGATATGGCAGCGCTGGAAGAGCGGGCGGCTGAGATGGAAAAGATCGTTGCGAAACTGAGGGAAATGGAGGAAGGCAGGACCCCTGTGCCATCAGATGAGGACCTGAGGTATATAGGGTGAAACCCTTTGAAGTGCATTCACTCTATCCTTCTCATCACTATCCCTTCTGCAACCTTGGGAAGGAAAAGAGTCGATTTCTGGGGGAAGTTCTTTTTTTCTACAAAAGCTTTTTTCTCCACATCCTTAATAGAAAAAGGATTCAATAGAAAAGCCACATCGAATTCCCCGCTGTCTACCCTGGATACCGCTTCAGCAGGACTTGCATTGAACGATACATCATCTTCAGGCTTACCCCTGATCACTGGGTTAATGAGCCAGTCATGAAGAACTATAAGGTCAAGCCCAACGGTTTCACCCCGCTCTTTTGAAAGCTCCCTGACTTCTTTCTCATCAGCCCTTAATATCTTGAATTTTTTACCGTCGTACATGCCAAGCTTAACATCATACTCACTGCTGCGCTCCCGCAGGTGCGAATAGAACTCTTCGCCGCCCCCGCCATCCCATTCTATCGAAAATCTCTCTCTTATCCTGCTCTCAAGTTTCTCATGGCTAAAATTCCGCACCGCCCTGTGCCACGGCAAAAGCTGCAGCGCCCTGTCGCCCCCCTCCATAAGCATCATCATTGTATATTCGATGCCGTCCCGCTCCCGCATCATATTCGAGGCAGTATACCTGTGATGCCCGTCCAGGATCAGGATTTTCAGCCCAGACACCATCTTCAAGACCTTATCGATGAGAGCATTATCCGTAACCTCCCACAGAAGATGCCGGCTCCAGTTCAATGTAACATCAACAAGCGGCGGTTTTTCCGGATTGGCTGCAAAATTCGGGCGCGCAAACCCCAGGTATTCCTCAAAAAGGTTGTTAAGAGCATGGTCATGCATGCTGTATTCGGCTGCGATGGGTGAGAAGTTCATCATCGCTACTTTCATCAGCCTGTACCTCTCTTTCGTATTTATCTCAAAGATGTTCTCATGCCCCACGATATTTCCTTTCCCCAATTCTTCCACCTTTACCAGACATACAAGCCCGAAAGCGAAATACTGGCTTCTTCTTGCTTTTTCTGGAAGCTGGGTTAGGATTTCGGGCGAAAGCGTGAACACTATCCCGTAGATATAAACAGCAGGCTTCTCCCGTTCCACCAGTATCCCGGATCCGACCAGCCTGTCAAGGCTCTTTTTTGCATGCTCGATGAATTCGTCCCTGTCCATGTCCTTTCTTCGTGATGTTGCATGGATGATGTTGTTCTTTTCTCTGGCAAATCTCTGGTATTGTGCGGCATCTATGGTATCGTACACCGGACAGACGAGCTTTTCGATTTCCATTTCCGGGTTAAGTATCGTAGCCCTGAAAGGTCTTATGTCTACCATATTTATCTTAGTTAAGGCTTTACCGCTGCTGCTATCTTCCCATCCTTGAATATCCTGATCACCCCACCGCTCTGGGACACGACGACCCCCAGCGCCTTCGTCGCCAGAGTGATGGCTGCGACAGATGAATGTCTTGTCCCCAGTCCTCCGGGTATTTTTACCATGCCGGTATCCATGGTGATATACCTCCCCGCAGCCTCTACCACACCGTCCCCCGAGACCACGAAAACACCATCGATCTGCGCAAACTCCTTGATATTGTCCTTGATGTCAGGGTCTGTCAGTTTTCTTTTATCTCTGCTGTGCCCCTCGAATGGGTTCAGCACGAGCTGCCTCGAGCGTGCCATAACATTCGCTGCATCTCCTACAATAAAGGCGGTGCCTATTGCATGTCCCTCTCTTCCTTCGAGGCTGATTTCGATGGCTATCCGAAGAACTGCCCCGAATACGTTCTCCTGCACCTGGCTTCCTCTTAGCAGCTCTGATACATCGACCCCGGATGCTTCTTTTTTTTCAGGAGCAAGCGCCCGTGAATCTATTTCAGGATCGTTGCGCAGTTCCTTTTCAATAGAACTGACACGTTCTTTATAATAACTTTCAAGGCTTCGAAGGACGCTGATCTCATTGAAATCCCCGGATATATCAGATGCCTGTTCGAATTTTGCGATGGCTTTAAGATACAGCTCTTTCGCAAGTCTGTAATTGCCTGCATCATGCGCTTTTTCCGCATGTTTTGCAATATTTCTTCCCTCATCCGAGAGAACATTTCTCCACAAGTTAAATCACTTCGTACCCTGTAATAGTGAAATGACGATAATGCTTTCTAATAATATAAGGTTAAAGGCGAAAAATATATAAAATTTAAGTTCATTTGTATTTCTATGGACCGGTCGGGATTTGAACCCGAGGCCTCTCCCATGCCAAGGGAGCGATCTACCCCTGATCTACCGGCCCATCAGGATGACTCGAATATTACACGAATTCAGATAAAGGTATCGATTACTTGACATTAAAAATACCTTGATACCAGAAGGCTTCCCTCGAACAGCATCACAAGCACAGCAGCCACTATCAGCCCTGAAAGCCCTTCAGGACCGGGCGATAGAAATAGAGATATCGCAAAAAGAGCGCCATAAATTATCTTCCTCTGTCCCTGCAGAGTTTCACGCTTCAGAAGCTTCATTTTCAAAGCTGCCATAATGAGGAGAGGGAATTGAAAAATAATCCCGAAACCCACGACCATCGTCATAATGGAATAGAATGTCTTTATAGCCCTGTTCTGCGGGATCGCAACGTCCATTGAATAAAACATCGCGCTCTTAAAAACGATCGGTACAACGATAAAATAAGCCAGCGCCGCTCCAGCAAAGAACAGGATAAATGAAATGGGCACGATCCTGATGAAAAACTTTTTTTCATTACTGTACAGCCCTTTCCCCACGAACATGAACGCCTCGTATACCATAAGCGGTATCCCGATAAAAAGAGCGCATACCAGAGAGAATGTCAGTTCAGTGGTGATAAGCTCCAGTGGGGAGTATATGTACATGGGAACAGGCACTGTACTTTTCCACATCGCCTTAAGCAATACCCCAGAGTAGGTGAAGACTACTAATGTAATCACGACGATCGGGACTGCAACGATAATCATTCTTGAGCGCAGTTCCTCTATATGCTCAACCAGCGGCTGTTCTTCATCTCCCTGTACTGAGGTCATCGCATTTTACAGAGCCTTTATTGCTTATAAACATGTACATCCAACCGTAACTATTATTAACTATTAAAGTGTAGAGTGGGGCTAGATGAGTGACACAGAGGCATTCGATCTGGCGGGCAGCCCTATCAGGATTGGAAGTATTGTGCTTTATAGCGCAACGGGGACCAGAGGCACAGTGACCGAGCTTATGTCTGATGAAGACGGTACATGGGCGCTTTTGGATAAGACGAACCTCTTTTATAAGACCGAAGTGTTGAAAACCATTGAAAAAATGGATGAAAAAGAACCCGGTGAGAAACAGTTCACTCGTGATGAAGTAAATCAAGCATTAGAGAAACAAAAAGAGTTCGTCCCGACTGAGATGGACCATTCTAATGTGGAAAGTGGCGGATAGTAAAAAAACCATCTGCATATTTTGAAAAGCGTGAAGCTTCGCCATGAATTATTTTATAATGTATTATCATGAACGATTCGAAAAATTTAAGTACTATAAGATAATAGCATAGATGTAGGGATTGTAATGGCAGATCGATACAATAAAAATAAAGCAATATTCTGTGGTAAATAGAACATTAACATCTTATTTTAGGTTCTATACTCAGATTGTTGTCAATCGCTTTTGTTGGGTCGCTGCCAGATGACCAATTTCTTGGAAGTAAAAAATAAGGAGGTAAAGAAACGTGGCAGACACAATAGACCTATATAGCGACAGAGGAGCAAAACTCAAATCAGGCGTGGACATCAATGCCATAAGCCCGATGAGAAATGCCGCTATAAAAAGTATAGTCACCGGTATAAAGCGAACAGCAGCCGTTGACTTAGCAGGAATCGAGAAAACCTTAGCAACCTCAGCACTTGGTGGCAAGGGCAGAAAGATTCCCGGAAGAGAAATGAAATTGGATATAGTAAAGAACGCAGAGAAGATCCGCAGCGCCGTTGCCGATATGGTAATGGTAGACAGCGGGGACGACACGGTTGTAAAGTCCTTAAATGGTGGAAAACAACTCTTAGTCCAGGTGCCTTCTGCAAGAATCGATGTAGCAGCAGAGTATGTATCATCACTCACCTGCGCAGCATCAGCAACAACACAGGCAATCATAAGCCAGTTCAACGTCGGAATGTTCGATTCACCGACAGTCAAGTCCGCAGTGTGGGGACAGTATCCGCAGACACTGGATATGGTGGGCGGCAACGTCAAGTCGATCGTTGAAATCCCGCAGAAAGATGAAGGCTTTGGTTACACACTGAGAAACGTCATGGCAAACCACCTTGCAGCAACCTGTAAGATGAATGCTATGAACACAGCAGCGCTGTGCTCGATCCTTGAGAACACAGCCGTCTACGAAATGGGAGATGCGATCGGTAACCAGGAGAGAGGCAGATTACTGGCATTCGCATACCAGGGCTTGAATGCAAACAACATGGTATATGGCACAGTAAAAACCCTGGGCAAGACCGGTACCATCGGTACAGCCGTCCATGCATGTGTCGAAAAGGCAATCGCAGATAAGGTAATCAGTGCAGATAAGAAATTCGCATCTGGCTATACTACCTACAAGACCAGCGATGTCGGAAAGTGGAATGCATATTGTGCAGCAGGCACAATGGTGGCAACACTCATCAATTGCGGTGCAATGAGAGCCCCACAGTCGGTATCATCGGTATTGCTGTACTTCAACGACCTCATTGAAAAAGAGACCTCACTGCCAGGATGCGACTTCGGTAAGGTAGAGGGAGCTGCAGTCGGCTTCTCGTTCTTCTCGCACTCCATCTACGGCGGCGGAGGACCTGGTGTCTTCAACGGCAACCACGTCGTTACCAGACACTCAAAGGGTCTCGCAGTGCCGTGCGTAGCAGCAGCAGTTGCTCTTGACGCAGGTGTGCAGATATACAGCCCGGCAAAGACATCAGGATTAGTAGGAGATGTCTTCAGCGCTGTCGATGAGTTCAGAGAGCCTATCAAGGCAGTTGCGGAGGCCGTATAAGGAGAATTGAATGGTAAGAACTGCTTCAGTCACGGATAAACCGAAACATATCCGGATATTTCCACAAAGGTTGTTGCTGCCTGTTACCGCTGAGAAGCTCTTGAACGAGCTCGATCAGGTAAAAGGCGTGATACGAATGCTTATCAGTGGGAAGAACCTGCCCAGAAAGGTAACATACGGACCCGGAACCGGGTCGGATGTGAACCATCCGGACAGGAGAATTATCCACGTCAGCGGATGCGCATTCGAACTGCATGTTATAGTTGGTGAGGTTCTGGTCGAAGTGGAGGATGAAAGTGCCGTGGAGGAACTAAAGAAAGCGTGTGAGCGAGCGCTGCCCTTCCCGTTTGAATTCAAACGAGGGTACTTCATAAAGAGAAAACCCACTCTGACCGACTACGGCAAGTACGGATTCAAGAGCAGGACTGATGAAACCATCAATCTTGAAGATGAACGAATCCTTGGTCTCATTGACCCGCATGCAAAGGTGGAAACAAACCTCTGTTTGGTAAGAGCGGAGGGACATCCATGAGTTTATCCAGAACAGCAGAAGGAACCATTAGACCCCGTATTTAAATACGGGGAATATAAGGAGGAAAAAATATGGCTTATAAACCACAGTATTATCCTGGCAATACATCAGTTGCTAAGAATAGAAGAAAACACATGTCAGATGACGTCGAGAAAATGCGCGATATCTCAGATGAGGACTTAACCGCAATTCTCGGACACAGAGCACCCGGTGCGGACTATCCGAGCACACACCCACCACTTTCAGAGATGGGCGAACCAGACTGCCCGGTAAGAGAAATCGTTGAACCAACACCAGGCGCAGCAGCAGGCGACAGGGTCAGGTACGCACAGTTCTCTGACTCAATGTACAATGCCCCGTCAATCCCATACTGGAGATCGTACCATGCAGCGATCAACTTCAGAGGAGTTGACCCGGGTACACTGTCAGGCAGACAGGTAAACGAAATGAGAGAGAGAGACCTTGAAGAGTACACCAAGAGACAGGCAGAGACCGAGATGACAGACTGGGGTCTTGCAGGTCTAAGAGGCTGTACAGTTCACGGACACTCGCTCAGACTTCAGGAAGACGGCACCATGTTCGATATGCTGGACAGGCGCAGACTCGAGGGCGGCGTAATGGTAATGGACAAGGACCAGGTAGGCGTACCAATTGACAGAAAGGTCAACCTTGGGAAACCAATGAGCGAGTCCGAAGCAGCTAAGAGAACCACCTTCTATAGAGTGGACAATGTCTCCTTCAGAAGCGACAAAGAAGTCATTGAACATGTGCAGAAAGTCTGGGAGTTAAGAACCAAATGGGGCTTCCAGCCAAAGGCGTGAGGTGATTCAAAATGGCAGAAGTAAGATTTAAGAAAGCAATGGAAACAAAGTACATGAAAGAATGGGGAAGCAATAAGGTCGGCTCCACAGCAAAGCCCAAATCAATATCCGACAAGAAGACCAAATACCTCAGACTGGGCTATACCCAGAACCCAAGAAAGGTAGAAATGGCAAAGTGCGGAGCAGCGATCACAAAGAAGAGAGGATTGCAGGCATACGACCCCAAGCTCCACTTAGCAGGTATACCCCTCGGTCAGAGACAGTTGACCCCGTACACAATATCCGGAACAGATATCGTATGCGACGGTGACGATCTCCACTTCGTCAACAATGCTGCAATGCAGCAGCTGTGGGACGACATAAGGAGAACATGCGTCGTAGGACTTGACTTGGCACACGAGACACTCGAGAAGAGATTGGGCAAGGAAGTTACTCCTGAGACAATCAACTACTATCTCGAAGTCCTGAACCATGCAATGCCCGGCGCAGCGATCGTCCAGGAACACATGGTCGAAACACACCCGGCATTAGTGGATGACTGCTATGTGAAGGTATTCACAGGCGACGAGACACTGCAGGATGAGATCGATAAGCAGTTCGTTATCAATATCGATAACGAGTTCCCGGCAGACCAGGCAAAACAGGTCAAGGCGGCAATGGGCAAGACCTCATGGCAGGCAGTGCACATCCCGACCATAGTCACAAGGACTGAGGACGGACCAGGCACAAGCCGCTGGATGGCAATGCAGGTAGGTATGACCTTTATCAGGCTGATATGATCCCTGCCCGCAGAGCAAGGGGACCAAATGAGCCCGGAGGATTGTCCTTCGGTCACATGGCAGATATCGTCCAGACAAGCAGGAAAGATCCAGACAACCCATGTGAGGTAGTCTTACAGGTAGCGTCTGCATCGTCCATGCTGTATGACCAGATCTGGCTCGGCGGGTACATGTCAGGCGGCGTAGGATTCACTATGTATTCAACACCTGCATACACCAATGATATCCTCGACGATTACCTGTACTGGAATAAAGACTATGTCGAGAAGAAATACGGCAAGCTCGCAAGCGTGAAGCCCACCATGGAGAATGTCAGGGATATCGCCACAGAATGCACCCTGTACGCTCTTGAAAGCTATGAGAAGTACCCCACCACACTTGAAGACCATTTCGGAGGTTCACAGAGAGCAACGACTGTTGCACTCACAACCGCCGGAGGGGTTGGTCTGGCAACCGGGCACTCCAATGCAGCATATTCCGCATGGTACCTGTCCATGTACCTCCACAAAGAGGCACACGGCAGACTGGGATTCTACGGATACGATCTGCAGGACCAGTGCGGCGCAACCAACGTGTTCTCTCTCGCCTCAGACGAAGGCTTAATAGGAGAACTCAGAGGCGCAAACTACCCGAACTACGCTATGAACGTAGGTCACCAGGGCGGTTATACCTCAGGATGCGTTGCATCAGCCCATGCTGCCAGAAAGGATGCCTTCTGCGTGAACCCGCTTGTCAAGACCTGCTTCGCAGATGAACTGGTCAACTTTGACTTCGCAAATCCAAGAGAAGCATTTGGCAAGGCGGCACTCAGAGAGTGGGACCGCTGCGCTGGTGAGAGAGCATTCGTTATCCCGGCAAAGTAAACCTTTAAGTAGGCTTTATGCCTACTTTTCTCTTTTTTTTGTGGGATACTTCGATAAAAAGGAAAAAAATATATTATAGTTTGATATTCATAGCGATGTGATTTAAGATGGCTGAAATAAAGAAAACAGTAAAAGTACCCGGTGAAGTAATATGTGGTTTCTGCAGCGGAACAGGAAAGCACCAGAACGTGAAATGTGTTGTTTGCGGCGGAAAAGGAAAAGTAAACGTTGTTGATTCAACCAGAAAATGTCAGTGGTGCAAAGGCAAAGGGTTTTCAATGCCTGGAATTCCATGCACGAACTGCGGTGGAACTGGCGCCACAAGACCTGTTGGCAAGGAGCGCCTGTTTTAAAGGGAAATAGGGGTTAAAACCCCTGAATCCTTATTAAGGCACTTTTTCATAAAAAGAAGGACAGTATTTATTACTGCCTTTTGTAATTATATTTCTCGCTCATTTTCTGATATATGTAATCGTGCGCGCTGTTCACGGCATCAAGTTCCCCGCGCAGTACCAGAAGATTATCAGCATCTACTTCTATCGTTTTAACTGCACATTTTCTTGTGACAACTTCCAGGTTGAATTTTTCCACAGCTTCCATGATTACTTTATGTGGAACTCCTGGCGGCAAGACCAGATCATAAATGCCTTCGAGAGCTTTTTCTTTCTCATCTACTACGGTTTCATCTTCTTCAACAAATTCATCGCCAACATATTTAGGATCATTATCGGTCATAATTATCACTAATTGCATGAATCATTATCAAGTCAAATAAAGCTTGTGGTGAATGGTGGCAGATTGAATCTGTGTTCAAGATAATAATTTGAATATATCGCACCCAGAGGATTATGTGCCATGACCCTATCCTTTACTGCCAGCGTGGTTACAGGCGCCTGCGAGTGCTGAGTAAAGAGAATATCATGACCAATACACAATCCGAGAATGATATTTAGATCGGTCTGCTCTTCATTCAATACCAGTGATTGACCTATCGGATTGCATACAGCTTCGAAACTACCACTGTGCAGTTTATCCAGACCATAGCTGTCCTTATCAAGCCCGGTTACCTTGCAGCATACAGAGAACACCTCAAAATCCTGTGTCAAAATCTCATGAATTATCTTTGCCTCCCTTTCCAGACCTATGCAAAAGGCAATGCCCAATTTTTTATACCCCATCCCTCCGGCATACAGGATAAGCTCTTCCAATCTCGTTTTCTTCATATAATATCTGGATTCGATCTGCGCCGAGATTTTCATGGATTCAAGGTTCTTGCCAGTATATTCAACATCTGCCTTGGTTGTCGAACAATCCTCTCCCTCGCGGCACTTCTTCTGTGCACATAACGCGCATTGCATCTGACCATCTCCGTTTACTTTAACATTTTCAGCGCATCTCGCAGTGTAATAATAGCAATATGCGCACAATGCAGATTTTCTTCATCGACCATGTTATCAAAATCAGATTTCTTATTTGAATCTGTCATTTAAGTTTCCTCCTGATATTTTCCCAGATATTTTTTACATTATTTGAAAATTCACTGTCAGAGAACTCAATAATAGTTTTTTCCTGTATCATAGCTTTCGTCGGTGTTTCATCATAAGGTATTTTGCCCACAACTTCTATACCATTTTCATTGCAGTACTTCTCAATAATCAGGGTATTCTCATGGTTTATATCGAATTTATTTATGCAAACCACAGCCGGTATATTAAAATGATGAGCTACACCCAATATTCTTTCCATGTCATATATACCGGATAATGTGGGTTCTGTGATAATCAGTACTAAATCAGCACCTGAAATAGCAGCAATAACAGGACAGCCTGTCCCGGGAGGACCGTCAATAATAATTAGATCTTTTCCATATTTTTTAGCCAGAACCCTGGCATTATTTCTTACCAGTGCGACTAATTTACCAGACGCTTCCTCAGCAGTATTGAGTACTGCATGGGACATAGGACCAAATCGCGTTTCAGAAATATAGGCAAACCCTGATTTTCTCTCACGTAGAGTAATTGCACCTTCAGGGCAGACATACTCACAGACGCCGCACCCCGCGCATCTGTCCTCGA
>BLYN01000107.1_pt2 | contig 37064 bp, 34 predicted proteins | sample 7848601 | NCBI WGS metagenome assembly BLYN01 (sample SAMD00058756, study PRJDB5105) | groundwater metagenome | biome: groundwater biome; feature: underground water body; material: groundwater | place: Japan:Gifu, Mizunami | collected 2014-06-26 | depth 300 m m
TAGAGGTGCTTGCGCAGACATGGTCTGAACACTGCAAACATAAGATATTCAACAGCCAGATAACCTATATTGATGATAAGGGAACAAAGATAATAAACTCGCTTTTCAATACCTTTATAAAACGGGCGACCCGTGAGATCAATAAACCCTGGCTTGTGTCTGTTTTCACAGATAACGCCGGAGTGATAAAATTTAACGACGAGCACAACCTTGTAATGAAGGTTGAGACGCACAATACTCCTTCTGCTCTCGACCCATATGGCGGTGCAATTACAGGGATAGTGGGCGTGAACCGCGATCCAATGGGCACAGGTATGGGGGCGAGATTGATATTTAACACTGATGTCTTTTGCTTTGCCTCGCCGTTCTATGATAAACCCCTGCCTCCGAGGCTTTTTCATCCCAAGAGGGTTTTCGAGGGCGTGCGCCGGGGCGTAGAGCATGGCGGAAACAAGAGCGGTATCCCCACAGTGAACGGTTGCATCGTGTTTGATGAAAGGTACCTCGGCAAACCGCTGGTATATTGCGGCACAGGCGGGATAATGCCCTCTACAATTAACGGAAAGCCATCGCACATCAAGGAAATAGATCCAGGAGACCTCATTGTAATGACCGGAGGGCGCATCGGGAAAGACGGCATACACGGTGCCACATTTTCATCGCTTGAACTTGACGAGAATTCCCCGGTAACAGCAGTCCAGATAGGAGACCCTTTTACACAAAAAAAGATGCTTGATCTCCTGCTTGAAGCAAGGGATAAAGGGATTTACCATGCCATCACTGACAACGGAGCCGGCGGTCTGTCATCATCGGTTGGCGAGATGGCGCAGTTGTCGGGAGGGTGTCTTATCGAACTTGAGAAATGCCCGCTGAAATACCCGGGTCTTGATCCATGGGAGATCCTGGTTTCAGAGTCGCAGGAACGGATGACGCTTGCGGTTTCGCCTGATAATATCGATGAATTCCTGGAACTTGCTAGAACAAGGGATGTTGAAGCAGCTGTTATCGGGATTTTTACAGACAGCGGCAAATTCCATGCAAAGTATGGCGGCAATACAGTCGCGTATCTGGATATGGAATTTCTGCATAGCGGGCTTCCTTTAATGAAGCTCAATGCGCGCTGGGTAGCCCGAAAATTTGAAGAGCCCGTGCTGGGGTCTGTAGACCTGACAGCTGCCCTGAAAATCCTTCTTTCGCGCCTGAATATCTGCTCTAAAGAATATGTCATCCGGCAATATGACCACGAAGTGCAGGGCGGCTCTGTGGTAAAGCCCCTTACCGGAGATGGTCCAAGCGACGCAGCGGTCATCCGTCCCCTGCTTGACAGCATGGAAGGTGTGGTTGTGGCGAACGGCATCTGCCCGAGGTATGGCGACATTGACACCTATCACATGACAGCGTGCGCCATCGATGAAGCCGTGCGGAACCATATTTGCGTGGGGGGTTCGTTTGACCACCTTGCAGGTCTTGATAATTTCTGCTGGTGCGACCCGGTGAAATCCGATAAGAACCCTGACGGAGAGTTCAAACTGGCGCAGCTTGTACGGGCGAACATGGCGCTGTACGATTATACGAAAGCCTACTGCGTCCCCTGCATATCTGGAAAGGACAGTATGAAGAATGACTACCATATCGGAGGGCGCAAGATCTCCATCCCTCCAACTGTGCTTTTCTCGACACTCGGGAAGATCGAGGACGTGAGGAAGGCTGTGACCATGGATGTAAAGAGACCTGATGACAGGGTTTACGTGCTGGGGATGACAAGAGATGAACTCGGTGGGTCGGAATATTTTGCATCGCTAGGATATATCGGGAACGATGTCCCGAAAGTGAATGCGGTAGGGGCGAAGCGCCTTTATATAGCTCTTGAAAAAGCAATCCGTGAAGGCACAGTGGCTTCATGTCACGACTGCTCTGACGGCGGGCTGGCTGTGGCGCTTGCTGAGAGCGCATTTTCAGGAGAACTGGGAATGACCGTAGAATTGACAAATGTCCCCGTTGAAAATATAAAGCGTGCCGACACGATTCTGTTCTCGGAATCCCAGAGCAGGTTCGTGGTGACAGTGGCGCCAGGTAAGGTGAAGAGGTTCGAGGAGATCATGAAAGGCAATGTGTTCGCTGACGCGGGCGAGGTTACAGCTAAGCAGAATTTCACTGTGATGGACAGGGAGAAGGTGGTGCTTAGCGCGGGGATAGATGAACTGAAAGAGGCATGGCAGAAAACGCTGCGGTGGTAACACTCATCTTCATCATTTGCTTCGTATCTGAGCCTATAGCAAACTTGATAAGAGAGCTTAAAATTAGAAAATAAAGAATTTTATCGAATTTGCCACAGGCTCAACTCATTTGAATGCATCCAGACTGCGCTTGAATTCACAGGTCACAATGCCCTGATAGCTCCGCTCTCAACCACATCCGTTGGCACACCTTCAAGGTTCTCGGGCACGACGTCCTCCTCTCTTAGCTCGCTCTTTGGTTTTTTTTTCACTACATAACATATAACGGCAGGCTCATCTGACTTCCTGCCGCCCACAATCTTGTACCCGGTGGCGCAGCCCACAACTCCTTTCTTTTTTAAAAGAGAGGATTCGTACTTGTTCTTTATCCTCCTTGCTTCTTCCAGGGTTACCATTGTCTCACCTCACTACCTTTATTCCAGGTTATCATTCTAACCAGTGACCAGATCTGCATTGAGAAGGTCAAGATATTTCTGAATGTGGTTAGCTATTGTTATTGTGTCACTTCCGGCGAAAAGCTTGCCCACTGCAAAGCCTTCCATATCGAGGATAAGGCTCCCGCTGTCGCCGCCTGCTGAAAAGCCGGGCTGACCCACTATTATCTGGTCCTTAAAAATACCAGTCCGCCCATGTCCGTAGTCCACGGTCACAGTTGCGTCCACCGCTGTTATGGGACCGTCTCTGGTAAGACCGGTCGTTCTGCCAGATTTCTGGACACGTATGTCGAGCTGCGTGGTTCTTGTTCCTTTTGGAATGCCTATTTCTAATATCTCTGCCTTGGCATCTCTTTCATTGTTCAACTCGATGATTGCAGCGTCAACAAAGTTATCCTCTGGAACCTGCACGACCGACAGGAGCCTTGTCCTGCGATTTGCTACGCTGGCCGGTACATTGTATATCCCGCTCCAGAGCTTTCCGACCGGACATTCGCTGGGAACGCCGCTGAGGTTTATAGGTACGAACCGCAGGAGCCTGCCTATCTCATCATCAGGACGCCTGCCGCCGTCAATTGGTCCTGGCTGCAGATAGGGGTCGCCAATATCGGCTTCGTTGGAGTTCGCTCCCACATGGTTATTGGTACCTATGCAGAGCTTGCCAGAAACCCTGTCCCTGAGCAGCTCCCCATTGGTGCCTGCGGTTATTAAATAATGTCCGCCGGATGTGCCCATGGGACAGGGTCTCAGTCGCGACTTCCTGTCGATCTGCAGGGCTCTTATCTTCCCGACTTCGATGACATCCGTAACCGCGTCATCGATCTTTTTAGGGATGAGGTCTCTCGCTTTTAGTTCTGCGATGGGGATTTTTTTTTCCACCATGCAGATTATACTGAGTTCCTTAGTCCTTTCTTCCCCTCTTATCTTATAGCCTGTCATCACGCCGACGACATTTGGCTTCTGTAAGAGCATTTTTTCGGATTTTATTCTGATTTCTTCTAATTTCATCTATATACCTCCGGATTTACTCCACAGTTTAATGTTTATTCAGAGCAAGTATAGAATCTATTCATAGCATGTGGGTGTTCCATTGTTGGTGTACCTTAAAATCCTCACATGTGTCGGTGAATCACGATTGACGAACACAGCATGTCGTCAAAAATGTAGGTGGTGACGAAAGCTGGGCATACCTCCTAATATCATTGTAATCTCAATCATTAATGGTTGCACGCAGTGTAGCGACTCTGTCATGCACGTGCCCGCGCACAAGCATTGATGTTGATGAAGGCACAAGGAAGCATGGATGGTAATTCATTCATCTCGTATTAATTTCTTCGATATCACGTCTGGCAAAGGAAAGACGCAAAGAAGTGCTTCTCGGCTCTGGCATATGAAGATGCATGCAGGGAAGGTTTCTGGAACATCGCCACCAGCGGCGTTTGGCGATGAGTAGTTCCGACCATTGTAAGCAGAAAAGGCCCTGCATATCCTCCTTCAACATTTTCTGTCCCATATCGCCAATGCCTGTGTCCAATAGCAGGAAGAGGAGGAACGACTTTAACAACAACTCGCTCTGCCGGGTGTCCACAAAATTCAATCGGTTGCTTTTCTTGAATCATCAACACTTCTTCTGCTCCACTGTTTGATATCCGTTTTAACCAGCTTTCCAGACTCGAATCAGTACCATAACTTACCGTAAGCACAAGCGAGCCGCGGCTTTGAACGAGATAACCAATGTTCGGCGTTAGGGGATTCAACATGATAGCGACGTGTGAACCAGCGAATATGTCGAACGAAATTCCAAAGAGTTCAAAATTGTATCGTGTCCATTGCAATTGATTGTCTGTCATTGTAATCTCCTTCCAAGAAAATCAGCGGTAGCGATTCCAAGCACGGCTCATTGTTGGATTTGCACAGGGCGCATCGTCCAGGCAGCCCGTTTGCCATAACTAAATAGGAATATTCAGATCCCCCTTGATGAGATTCTCCTGAGAGCTTGAGTACTTTCTCTCCACCAGAGCGCGCCAGTACCGACTTCCGCTGATTTCCTGTCTGTCGGTAGCGTCGCACAGAGCATACAGTGCCTGAATGGCAGCCCTGTGCGCCGTGAATCCACTGCCAGTAAATGCTTCGATTGCTGCACGAAGACTATCGAGCCTCAGCGACACTATGAGATTGATACCGTCTGGAACGATGAATGCATTGACCCGCTCTCTGAAATGAGCGATGTTCTTATCATAGTGTCTACGAATATCTCGATATGTAGGCGAGCCGTAAAGGTGATTGAAGATTGCACGGGAGCGCTCAGACCTGGGTCCGAAATTATTCATGGTAGGATCGAAGGCAGTGGACATTGCATTAAAATCACCGGACATCCAGTAGGCACGAAACTCGGTCTTATACTGCTCTATAAGAGATGATGAACCTAGTCGTATATCGACCGCATGCACTGATTCATGAATAATAGTTGGGATGATATCACTGTTCTGTCGCTTGTTGCCCAGGTTAGCGAGAGATGGTGTAAGGTTGATAAATATGGAAGTAGGGAACCTGCCCCATTGCCAGGCATCAGCCCCTGGCCCACCAACCAGTGTGTGGTAATTATTGACTACCGTGTGCCCGACCAGGTAAGCGACATGATCCTTAGGGTTCCCTAACGCTGGATGGCTGCGGAGGAATGCTGCCGAGTCCGGTCTTACGATAGTTGGTTCGAGCAGAATAGCACCGCCCTGGATTGCCTGGGAGATCCGTGCCGCCTGACCGCCCATATTTGTCATATCATCGAGAATGCTACCCGGGGTAGTAAGGTTCAGCTGGGCATGATCAGCCTGTGCCTGCGCCAGGAGCTGTGCATTGGTAAATGCTGCGCCAGGAAGAATTTGAAAGGTTACCGGAATCGAGTGGAATGCGGGTACGGTTGTGTTGCTGGACGCGAAGAACTCAACCAGAAGATCCATGTTTGTGGGTGTCGTTGCTGGAGGAACGGTCTCAAGTACCGTCACTCCACCAAGATGACGTCTCTCAGAGGTGCGACCGAACTCTATTAGTTGAAAATTATGGAATGATAGACCGTTCTTGGACAGTCGAGCTCGCACGAATATAGTCAGTTCGCGATTAGAGGAGGGTAGGTATGGCTCCACTGACAGCGGTTGTTGCCCGCCGTAGTACTGGATTGAATCTCCTGGCATCCAAAGATATTCTATGTTTTGATCTGAAAAAATAAGTCCATGTTGAATATTAGCTATAAACCACGTCTGACGCTGGTCCTGAATACGCGCAACCGACTGCGGAGGGGTATGCGGTACAGTTCCTCCAGCATGCACCAGGGAGAGTGTCCCTGTAAAGTCTGTAAATCCAGTGGTACCTCCCTCTACCCGGGCGATAGCAGTATGCGCATTCCCGACCGCTGCTGATGGGGGCCATGGATTCTGCGTCTGTTGTCCATGACGAATTAAACCTGCTGGGGTGACCTCAACCCTGCTCTGGATTGTGAGACCGGCAGGATCCATGACACTGCGCGGGATGAAATTGAGCTGTTCCTCCGGATTGTTGCTGGCGATCGGGCTTGCTGGACCCTGCAGGCTCAGTCCACTGACGAACGCCTGCTGATCTGTAGTTAATGTGAGCGGGGCGGTTGTTGCCGCAGGTGCTGATGGGGCAGTGGTTGTCGATGGTGCAGTTGCCGGTGCGGCCAGAGGTGCTGACATCCATGCCGTAGCAAGGAACTGAGTGAGGTCTGCACGAAGACGCTCCCCACTTACCGTACGGTCAATGATCAATCGCCATTCATGCGACCGCTCTATCTCTGTCAGGTCATTAATATCGAGACTCTGGGCGACAGATGTGATCAGGTTTTTGAACACGACATAGCTGGGATTGTTCAGGTTGTTGGAGGTTATCAAAGACCTGGTGCGGAATAATGCCCGCAATGACTGTAAGCGCGGGGATGCGATGATATTGAGAGATTCAGGTCCCACATACTGGTCGATAAGATCACGTATTCCGCCTGTATTGGCATCGTATGCTGCCTTGATCGTTGTGTTTGAACTATATATCTGATTAAAGATTGCGCGAGAGCGCTGTGTACGCGGACCTTTGCTGTCCAGTGTCGGATCGAAGTCGCCCAATAAACCTGTTAAGGGTGAAGTCTCCCAGCGGGAGTTGAAAAGAGCCTGATATTGTGCAAATGTCCCTGAGCCTGCCGCCGCCATATGAGCAGTCATTACAGCAGTTTCCAGCAGAGCATCTCTGCTGTTGGGAGGCATGCCCGCCGGAGGTGTGAATTGCCCTGATTCAACTCCTTCAATAAAGTTCCTCATTGAGAGTTGCCACTGTGTCTCATCACCAAGAACTTGCAGGCACACTGCCCGCCAAGCCTCTGCTTGTGAAATTCTGCCAGCCGCGAGAAAACCAGAGAGTGTGGTTCTCACAGCGGTGCTTGAGGCATGTGCTCCCGCTTCAGCACGTAATACCTGAAAGAAACCCGGCTTATCATTCGTATTGAGCCTTGCAATGAGTTGCGTTACCACATCAGTTTCTGGCAACCTCAGAATCAACCCCGCCAACGTTGGATCCAGTTTATTCTGGGCGACATGGGTGAGTTCGTGGGAGAGGGTATCGCGCCCGCCATGGCTCTGGAGAGGCGGCACACCACTGGCGGTGAAAATATGGTCACCTACAGTAAAAGCACGTGCGTGGCATGCTTCAGAAGCTCTCTCAGCTTGTTTATTTTGATGGAGGCGGACACCTGAAAGAGTTACACCAACGCGAACTTCCTCAGTTCGGAGCACGTCCGGTCTCAGAGGCTCGCCGTCAGCCGGTAAAGAACTTAAAGGATAAGTTCGAAGAATATCAGGGCTTGGTACTGCGCCCTCGTGTGGTATATGCTCCCAGTCCATTTCTGGAGCATTGATATGCTTTCTCACCTTATTTAAGTCATGTCCGAAGCTGTTTTCATCTTGGTGGAGTTCCGGTTTCGTCGCATTTTCTGGAGTAAAACCGAAATTCTCTTTAGCTTGGGATTTTTCGTCACCTTTTTGAGGCTGCTTAACATTCGTTTCGGGCATCCTCATCACCTGCTCTGCTACCCTTTCTGCTTCTTGCTCGTAGATATCCCCATGCAGACTGATTCTGAGTCTGGTCTGTAAAGCCCCTGATTTTATAAGCCTGTTGACAGCCCGATTACCAATAGTTCTTTGAAGGAACAGAATTCTGTCGATGGGTGTGCTTATTGATGGAGAGTGCTCAGTCTTTCGTGCATGAGAAGCTGGATTTTCCCTCTTTGCTTCAGGTGTTATGACAGGTAACGCTCTTTCAGCCATCTGGAATCTCCTGTTAATTATATAATTTCAATATTCATTGGCGCATATCGCAGAACGAAAAATATGTACCTTTCATCTGCAAGAGCTATTTATGCACGCCATGTAGAAAAAAATCAGCGACGAGCGGGCAGATAAACTCCGTCATTGATATTAAGACTTTTTATATTTTTCAATGCTGCCAATTAAATTATGTAAATATCAATTTTTTTATCGGTTCAAATTCTTTGGCTTTTGTCTCATCTATATCTGTTTTTATGCCCCATTTCTTCCCACCTTTAGAGCAAAACATGTATTCCAGGATGGAACTGATTATCTCAAAAAATCTCTCAACTATAAAGGAGAGTATGAGGATTCCAAAAAACATTTGAATTACATCCATTGCCATAAGTTAACACTCAAACATCTTCATTATCCTTCTGTAAAAGCTTCAATGCATTCAATTTTACCAGAGCCGCGCCATGTCAGGGTATATGCTCCATTTTCATCTATGTATATGAAGGTGTTAGCATAGCGCTGTTTTCTGTCAATAATGGAATCTTTGCCAGTCCAGCAGCCGCTGTTAATGAATAATTTTTCCCCTGCTTCTGTATTAAGCTCATAGGAACTTGCAAAATGAGTATGCCCAAAAACTACGACATTAGCTTGTATCGTGTCCTTATTTTTCTTATAATAGTCATCTTCTATAATCTGTTGTGCTGTCTTATCAATGGGCTTACTGATATTGTAAATTGTTCTTTGTGTGCTGGCAACAATACCAGGAATCGAGCTCAACGCAAAGAAACCTATTAATGCAGCCCACACTAAGGCAAGTCCAAAACTTGATTGTAGATACTTTTCCCATAAAAAGAGCTGTCCACCAAATAATAGTCCCAAGAATATCAGAAGGTTAATCTTCCAGTGTTTCTTAGTAAACGTGATATTGAAGAGGTCCTGAAACCAACCAAGAGGATTCCAACTTTCACCAATGAGTTCTGAAACTTTTGCAAGAATAGCCTGCTCTTTATCAAACTGATGACCGTGAAGAAAGAAATAAGACTTATTTCCTATTTTAATGCCGTGCATGTCGTCGGGATAATGCCGATTCCAGATATCCATTTATTTTTCACCACCTCAATCGCTATTCAATTTGCTGTTTAATGTACAGAATACGAGATTTATTCGATTATTGGCTCAGATTTAGGAATTCCTTCTAACTGGCTTGTGCTGACCGACTCTGGCTGACTTTCTTTTGCCAGTTCCTCCTCCAGCACCTGAATCGCCCCGCTGATGCGCAGCAGGGTGTTGCGGAGGTTCATCTGCTTTGCTTCGAGGTCTGCCAGTGTTTTCTGACCTGATTCGAACTCGGAGCGGAGTTCTTTTAAGCGTTTTTCAAGTTGCTCTTTCATAGCAAAGCATCTCCTCTAAAATTTTTACTTTCATATCTAAATCTTTTATTATTTTTTGCTGTTCTTTCATGACTTTTGTCAATACTGCAACGATATGGTTATTGCTGATAGCCTTCTTATCAGGGGTTGCTACCATATCAGGAGCATCTTCGGCAATAAATCCCAGATGCAATAATTTTCTATCATCTGCTTTGAGATTGAATTTAATTGGAGTCAGCTTCTCTAATGTCTCAAGTGCTTCTTGATGGGAAAGATCCGTAATATTCTCTTTTAGCTCTCGCGACGACATCGCGCTGAATGTGCCGTAATATCGCACTCCCTGAGGCCAATCACTATCCCAGTTCAACACCAGCATCTTATTTCCAGCTCCATCTTTCCAGTCAACTAAAGCTCTGCCTGGACTGCCTCTACGGCTCGAATGACCAATAGTAAAATCAGCGCATCTGACTGTGGCTGTAAAATTATCAGCTACATCGAGTCCCGCAAGTTGTCCGTAAATGTTTCCTTGCACGCTTAAATTACCATTGCCACCCCATTCTTTACCTATAATTACACCACTTTTATTGAGCAGATAAAGGAGTTCTGTACCATAAATATGCATTCTACCAGCATCGTTTTGAATAGTAAAAGCAGTAGTACCAGCGTTCCCAAACCCCAGCCAAGCTTTTCTTCCTGCCGAAAATCCCATTGGATACCACTGAATATAAGCATGGTCAGTTCCTTCCAGATTTAACACACCCGCGTTGGAGTTGACATGAAGTTTCGCCTGCGGATTCGTCGTCCCAATGCCAACGTTGCGAGTGCCTCTTTTTATTATCATAGCAGCAATTCCGCCAGCCCCTGGATCTAACTCAACATCGCTATGTGTCCCGCCTACGTACCAGGCAAAGTTGCCAGCAGTACGAGAATACTGCGTCCATGCCTGTACTCCGATGCCGTATGGTGAATTTGGCGCAGTCCCCCACAGATTAATCATCTGTCGAGTATCAGAACCAAAATCTAAGAAAGTATCAAGACCTGGTATCTTAAGATTTCCCACAATTTCTAATTTTTCACCTGGACTCGTCGTCCCGATGCCGACGTTGCCGTTCCCCAGCATTACCACTTTTGCAGTTTCAGCACCCGCTGTAGCGCCGGGTGAAAATACTATGTCGCCAAACTCTCTCAGCTCCAGTTTATTCTCAGTTCGCCTGAATAGAATCCTGTGATTGTTATCCAGGCTCCTTATCTGCCCGTTATCCTTGAAAAGCAACTCGCGATTTGCATCAAGGCGAATATCGCCCCCGCTGACATGGAGTTTCGACTCCGGGCTCGCAGTCCCTATGCCTGCATTACCTCCAACAGTGAGCGCCCCTGAAAAATTGGCGCCACCTGGGGCATCGATTCCCAAGCCGCCTGTACCGACTCCTTTTATTTTCGGCCATAGATTTTTAGCTATGGGAAGAGAAAAGGCTATGCTGGTAGCTTCCAGATCGCCTGCAACAACCCCGGCTCGTGTCCTTTCACTCAAATCGATTTCTTTTACTGTTTTATCAGGATTTAAAGTCACCTTTGCCAGAATAAGCTGCATTAACGGGTCTGCGGGCTTCGTTTCTGGATACAGAATATTCGGCTCCTCTGTTATTCGTGTATCGCCTCTTATTCCAGCATCTTCTCTGGGTTCAGTAGTGCGTTGGTTGTAGGATATTGTTAAATAAAAGATTGCTGCTGTAATTGTGGAAAGGTCTACTTCTTTGGGATCAACAAGCGCTATCTGCCTTCCCAGAGCATCAACCGCCATACCTTTGCTCACAGTAATCTTTTTTTCACCTACAATAGTGGTGACGTCCAGGCCGTCAGCAATACCCCATGTATGCAGGTTTTTGTTGTGCAATCTGAGCATGTCAACATGGTACTGCTGTTCTTCTTTAAAATCTTGCTCCTGTAAAAACTCACCTTTAAAGTAATTCATTCTTTTTATAGCCATATTTCCTCCTTTAATTTTACGATTTTTCCCATAACAGAGTATCAAATCCAATTGTAGAGAAGTAACCTATTCGCATTGTTGGAACGGTTATATTCGTCTTGTAATACGTATGCGCAGGCTTTTCTATCTCTATTATATCTTCAATAGCCTTCTTTTTCTCACTCATGGCCTTGGGATCAGGCACGGGCAAAGTCACATCCACAATAAAGAAATATGGCTGGAGTTCGCCTATTACAGTATCTATACCTACTTTAGAACTGATCCCGACCTGAAAAGGTCCCAGTTCATCTATAATTCTCACGCCCTTGCCTACATATATCTTCAGGTACTCTTCCAGCCCTTCCTTTGTGCCTCTCTTCTTATAAAGTGGAACGATCTGAGCGACAAGTTCACGTTTCTTTCCCTCATCCCAGTCTTTCCCTTCCTTCAGGGTGAGCGCAACCCATCCTGCCAGCCATGGAAGGAATTCTGAAGGGGTATTGAATGGATCAAAATAATAATGGATACTGTCCAGTATTTCTTCGATTCCCTTTATAGATTCATCGTCTACTTTAACCCCATCATCTCTTCCTGAAAGCATTTTCTCAAGGGCTTTGAGAAAGCGCCCCAGAAAAGCTGAAGGATCTTCTTTTCCCCTCTGGTATATAGATGGAAGGTACTGAAGATATTTGCTCTCTTTTTCTTCGTTACTCATATATGCCTCATATGAAAACCAAGTTTTCGTCTTTAAAATCCAGCGATATCAGTTGATATTTTCCTATCTCTACAACATCAGCGTCAGAACCATTGATCTTCACTTTCACCACATGATCCACACCAGAGATGCCTTCTATAAGCTGGTATATTTCAGAGCGGTAGATGCTCCTTCCCAGCGGCCATCCTTTCCCATCCTTTCCTCCTTCAAGAGGGTCGAAATATTTATTTATTCTTTCTCTTGCATCATCTTTCACTTTATTTTCTATTTTGTTTTCTTCTAAGGCTACCGACACCTCCAATCTTACCTTCTGGAACTCAGGAGCCACGACATGCACCCTGGTTGTGATCAATCTTCTGGCATCCAAATAATCTTTGACTTTAATCTTCAGCTCGTCAGTTGGTAAGTCGTCCTTACAATAAACAGTGCTCCTATTACACCTGGGGATAATAATTACCGTAACATGTCCAGGCTTTTCTTCATGGGAATCGCCATATTCCAGATTCCTGTTATTCAAGCAAACTGCCCTTCCAGCAAGATCTTTCTGCAAAGTCTTCATACAGTCTTTAGCAAGAGACTCGTAGTCTTTTTGGGTTATGGCTCTGTAGCCCGGGGAGAGTGATTTCAACCCTTTTCGGATACCTGACTCGATGCTTTCATATGAGTAGCTAAAATTAGTTCCAGCAGGCAGCGCAGGGTCAAAGGCAGAATCGACGGTCAGGGAGGTATCAGAGTTAATGGCTTCTATGATTCTCGTTTGACCGGCAGCAGTGATGGAATCGCCTACCTCAAGCTCCTCAGTAAAGACGGTTCCATCACCAGTTGCAATATTTGATTCGCTTAAGATTGTTCCAGTACCGGCTGTTTTGGATCGAACACCAATAAGCTTCAGAAAATTTCGATAGTTCTCTTCCGGGACCTTATTGATCCTGTAGATGGACATCTCGCTTAACCATGAAAAAAGCTCCAGCAGGGTTATTCCGGGATCTGAGGGATTATAGTTCGTCCACTCCCTGTCATATACAGGTATGAGGGAGCGTGCCTCTTTCATCAGGTCATCAAAGCTTCTGTCATCCAGGTTTGGTATTGGTAAGGACATCTTCACCCCTCAGCGTTTTGACATTTCTGACCCAAAACACCATCTGCAGTAATCGTATTTGTCAATCTTATCGAGAGTTCTGGCAAAAATCATATTGTCTTTTTTTATATCGTTCAATTTGCAATTTGGCTGCTCATTGTTCAGATCATGGATTTCCTTTGTTTTGGTATTTATTAGATATGGATATACGAATCCCCCTTTTATTTTTGTGTTCACCGAATGCTCACCGGAATAAACAAGATAGTTCGTCTCAATGGGAATTTTTTCAACTCGATCACTCACTTCTTTTATATTTCCAGTCAATCGTGTTGAGGGATCGTCTTTAAGGCTCAGTTCAAAACTTTCACCGTGTTTAAGGATTGATATCTTGAGAGGATTAAGACTTATATCGCCTGCAGGAACCTCATTTAGAATGAAAGATCTTATCCGATCATCAGGTGTTTTAACTATACTGCGAACAGGATATACATTGTCAATTTCTGACGGCTCACATTCAAGGATATCACCCAACCTCTCATGGGACAATGATTTTATCACAAGGTTTGTGCTCTTGCCCTTATAGCTCAATATGATACTATCTCCCTCCTTGAAACCCACAACATTGAGAGAATCTATCTCATCTTCCTGAAGTTTTTCAGCCAGGGAAAAAGAGATTTTTCCATCGCTCGTTTCTATCCTGCTGTTCTCAGGGTAAGAACGGCGGATAGTTAAACTGTTCTTTAAAATCAATTTATAGACCTGGATCGAAGCATTGAGAAATAACTCCCCCACATAATCCACTCCGTCTGTATTTTCGATGACTTCATATACTTCTGATATGTATACATTTTTGCCAAAGTCCCATCCCTTTTTTTCCGGGCCGCCAATAAGCGGGTGAAAAAACCTCTTAAGATTATCGATGATCCTTCCCTCGATGATCTTTGCATCTCCTATTGATGTGAAATGTACCTTCACCTCAACTCCCACCTGAATATAGCCCGGGCCAATAAGGTTGATCTGGGACGGGTATGCTGTGAGGTATGTGGACGTCCTGTTGAAAATATATTCCTGGATCTCATTAATCAATCCCTGGGTCGGTAAAGGTTTTGGATTTTCGCGTTCATCCAGGACAATGATCATAGTAATCCAGCCTGGTCTGAAATTCTTGCCCGGATCTGTGGTTGGCAGACATTTGACCCTGGCGACTTTGGGGGAAGCCTCCCTTACCAGCCACTCAAAGTCCTCGTATGTGACTGCTCTATCACGATGTTTGATCGTCTGCGGCCCTCGTTCCCTGAGCCAGTCAAGATTCTCCTGGTCCCCTCCGCCATCAGAATCCTCATGATTGGTTACTGATTCAATAAAAGGAAAAGCCGTCTTGAGCTTTGTTATGGACCGGACACCCACATCATTCCCTTTCAATCCTCCCCCGTACTGGTAACTGCACCGGATATTATCCTTTTCTGCAGGAGGGATCATACCCCTTTCGCCATCACCAAAGGTTATCGTCCCTTTGTTGCGGTCAATAATATAGTGCCGGCTGTTAGGACCTGAGGAGTAAAAATGGTTCTTTTCATGCCACTTCACCCAGTACCCAATAACATTGCCGTCATTATCCTTTATATCTTCTATCGCATCTTTTCCTTCCTCAAAGCGGACAGTCGATTTCTCCTCTTCGGTAAGTGAGATCTCACGCACCATGACTTTTTGTCCTGGCAAAACAGGGAAATGGGAAAAATTAAAAACCTGACTGGTTTTCCCATTGCATGTACCCAGGATCTCGCTGTTGACCGTAATGCGATTATATGCCCAGACTGTGTTCGTATATATACCTTTCAATCTGGGCAGGTTCTCATAATTGCCTTTATCCAGCCTCGCACGTATCCAGTAATATTCTGTTTCGAACTCAAAACAGTACCTCTTTTTCACATCATCCGGAGCAAGGAATTGCATCATCTCCATTTTGGTCAGATTTCTTGTTCCATCTTCAACGCTCAGAAGGGACCATGTCTTACCGGTCCAGTACTCCCATGCAACGACCGGAGGGTTGTAAGATGCAGGGTTCATGACAACAGTGAACATATTTTCAAGGAGCGGGAAGAATATAGTCACCGGCAGCGTGGAAATATCCTGGTCAAATGCCAGGTAGACTGCCTGCTGGGTATCGGTCACAGGTTGGAATGGAGTGAAAGTTTTATTGTAATCCTTGCACGCTTCAGTTTCATCGCGATAAGTGAAATCGTTGTATGTAAGAACGGCCTGCAGATCCTTGTTGGATAGATTAAAAGAATATTCAAGCTTCAATTTGCTTACTGACGGTGGTTTATAAGTAAGCTGTCTATATATCCATCCGGTCTTTTTAATAGTAAACTCTGTTTCGGAAGTCAGGTCGGATTTAAAGGCAGAATCAATGATAAGCGAGGTATCATTGGAAATGCCGGTAATGGTTTTAGTTTGGCCCGCGGCCGTGATCGAATCGCCTTTACCGAGCTCTGTCTTGAACTTCGTCTCCGACCCCGTAACAATTTTATCCCTGCTCTTAATTTTTCCCGTACCTTTGCCAGCATCTATTGAGATCTCATCATAACTTGCATCCTTACCGTAGTTCCCATCAATGATGCGTACGCGAACCCAGTGATTCTTTTCGCCATTGATTTCTTTCTCTTCGATTTTGGGACATATGAATTTAACAGCAGATTCTTTATTTTGAGGCGTGGCTTTAAATGTAAAGGCATTGGTATTATCGCTGAACTTATAATCACCCTTATCACCCGAAACCCCCACCCTGGTTGTTTCGTATATCGTCTTCCAGCTATCTCTATCCCAGAATTCCCAGACAAGTTTTATATTTTCCGTATTGGGTGAATCAACTCCCTCGGAAAATGTGAATGTTAATGTTAACCATGCGTCTTTCTTAGAAAATACCTCCTTTGAGCCTATATAAAAAGTATCATTGAATTTTGGTCTTTCTCCAAAAGGAAAGTAATCCTTGGTCAGATCAATCGGGATATTATTGAAAAAGGCTATATCAGGAGAGACAGGAGAGCCGGGAGTTATCGATACGCTCGCTTTAATCGTTTTTATCAACGGCAGTTTCTCTTTTGGAATAGGTGTGTTCAATTCGGCGTATATCCAGTGCTTTGTCCAGCTTTTCTTTTGATCCTTTTCTGTCAGGGTCTTTTCCGAGATTCCCCCCAGAGGTTCAAAAATAATTCTTCCGTTCTTCAAGAGGCTGGCAACTTTCTGGTCAGTAATGGCTGCAACATCCAGGGATTTTGGCGCTAAATTTTCATCAAAGCAGTACCATTTCACTTCCCACGGAACAGCCTGTGCTATATCGGCTTTGAGAGTTATATCAAGTGTAATGACAGCCTTTTCCTTAAAGCTGAAAAGTTCACTGTCGCCGAGGTAAAGGCGGTGAGGAATAAGCTCCTTCCCTTTGAAAAGGACAACAGCCTCCGTTGTATTGCCGGATAGAACAGCGGTTTGATCCGTCCATTTATCGTCATCCGGTGACAGACTTACTGCCCCAACCCGTTTTGGCGAGATAATTGTGAGGTCTTTTGTGGTTTCAAAAACTATCGCTTCCTTTTCCTTTGTCTGGGCAGTAGCTACCTGAGTCCCGGCTGGTATTTTCCGATATTTAGTTTCCCCTTTTGTCATGGTAAAGGTCAGTGGTGCCCCTGCCACTCTGGGAGGAAATAAGCTTGTTCCCACCATATCCAGAAAAGTCAGAAAATTCTTGTCCGGGACTTTGTTCAACCGCTGGATTATTATCTCCATCATCCTGGCAAAGATACGCATAAGGGCATTGGAATATTTATCCGACTCGATCGCAGCCTCATCTTTCCACTCAGGACAATAGTAAAGAGCCAGGTCCCTTACCTGTTCATACAGCATCTGTTGATCCCTTGAGTCGATTTTAGGCGGGGCTGTGGTCATGAGATCCCTCCCCTCTCAAGATAAAATGGGTATACCAGGTTATCCCTTGTATTTGTCGTCTTTACCATGTAATCTATAGTTATGATAAGTTTGTTCTGTTCTGTTTCATCAGGCTCAGCGTTCACGTTCAGTAATTCAACCCGCGGTTCCCACTTCAACAAAGCCTCTTTTATATAAAATGATATGAGGGTGGCAGTTGAGGTATTATTCGGTGCAAAAACAAGCTCATTGATTCCACATCCAAAGTCCGGTCTCATGACCCGCTCCCCTTTGGCAGTGCCGAGTATGATCATTATAGATTCCCGGATAGAATCGTAGCCCTCTGAAGAAATTATCTTTCCTTTTTTAATAGATACTGGAAACTTCCAGCCTCTGCCTAAGAAATCCGCCTCTGTCATTTATCCTCCAATTAGAACAGTACCTACCGCTATGATCTTACCAATAGGAAGGTCAGAGGGGTCGTTGCAGGTCATCGCAGTATCGCCGTTCCTTGCCGCCATTTTTCCATTGATCTTTACCGTAGTACTTCCAATTTTTATAGTCGCCTTATTTGAGGGAGGTTTCTGGAACGGCCCTCCCTGCGGAATATGCGGCGGTGTATTTGAAGCCGTTGAATCAACCGTCGCTGCAGGCATCCCCATGATTTTTACATCCGAGCTGAGATTGCTGTCTATAATACCAATAAAAGGATGCGGTAAGGGGGTAGGAATTGGTGGACCTGGAGGTGCAGGTATCAGTATAATATGTGTATCTGTTGCCATTACCTGGTCTCCCTGTTTAGCCGCTGGTTGCCCCATATTAATTTATATTCACCGTTGCCCCTTTTAGATTCGCAGTTCCCGATGCCTTAAGATCCATGCTGGATGAAGCCTCGATCTTTGTAGAACCGGATGATTTAGTTTCGATATCCTTTGCCTCTATTTTCACTTTTCCATTGGGTGCGGATATTTCAATGTCCTTGTCAGATATTATAGAGATTTTCTTTTCTTTGGTGTCGATGATTATCTTGTTATTCTGAGTTTTATCCACGATCTCGATCTTTTCTTGCCCGTCTGTATCATCGAGCCTTATTATATGTCCGCTTCGTGATTTTATGATCCTGAAATTGTTCTTTCCATCGTCATTAGTAAGAGGCGGGCTATCTTTGCCATTCCATAAAGAGCCTATTACGTACGGGATATTTATGTCACCATACTCAAAAGCAACAAGCACTTCATCGTTCACCTCAGGCAAGAAAAATCCACCCATTTCTTTCCCTGCCATAAAGGAAATTACTCTTGCCCAGTTCGATTCATCCTCTCCGCTCAAACGGGGTATTTTTACTTTCACGCGTCCAAGTTTATCTGGATCTTTATTATCTGTCACGATTCCAACAACGACTCCGTATATCCTCGAGTCGAGTCTCCTGCTTTGTTCCAGAATACCGGTAATGCTCATACCCCTGTCCTCCTCACCTTGAATGTCGTTGTATATGCTCCCTGATCGATGGAATGAATAGTGGACGCAATATAATATACACCGCTAAGCCTTTCTCCTAAACCTTTGATTTCTATGGTCTTACCTGCCCGTATTTTTGGATTCCCTCCACATACTCCCTCGCCTGTTAAAAATTCTTTAAGTAATAGATTATACTTAGCCTTTGCAATATTTTCAGCATCTTTTGAATCTATGATTAAATCGTCCACTATAGTAACCGCCGACGCGGTGAAAGCTTTTTCAGACATTTCAAATCCTGATTCTTTACCTACCATCTTTGATCTCTCACTACCTTTTGAAGCTGTGGAGGTTATTTCCTCCTTGTCTTTAACGTTCCATCCCCTGACCTCGATTTTGCTTCCTTCGGTCAGTGTTTTTATCTGAACTGAGAAACTCTGCAGATCTATCCTGTATTGGAGTGTTATCTCTGGAGTTTTATCTTCCTGCGATTTTCGAAAAATAAAGGTCTTATCATCAACAAGCATTTCATAACCAATCCGGTTTGCGCGTTCGATGAGGAATTCATAGTTGGTCTGGTTATTCTGGAATATGTACGGATGGATGGTTCCCGTATCGTCGACATTGGGTGAAAGACTGACCTCAGATGCGACCTTTGATGCGATATCGCTGTCTTTCATATCCTTGAACGATCGCCTCATTGTTCCGAACCTGAGCCTGTGAAGCCTATCATAACCCCTTATCTCAACATAGGAAGAATCCCCGAAAGTATAATCAAGGGAAGTAATCTCTCCAGTCATCATTTCTGCAGTGCTGTCGATGCCCATGAAGACTTTTATAATGTCTCCGACCTTGAAGGCCTTAAGATCTACACCTCTCCAATCGCCTTTAAAAAAATCAACCGTGTTGAACTTGATAGTAAACATCGCCGGCAGATTGATCTCGTCTTCAAGGGTCACTCCTTCCACAGCGGATAATAACTCATTTGATAGCTCACTTCCATTCAGGAGCAGCTTGAATTTGGCGATATTTATTATATTGGCGACCATCAGGCAAGACTCCCTAATCAGGAATTATTAAGATCCTTCCAATGTCGTCGTCTTTTGGGAAATCGAGCGGATTAACAATATGATTTTCATCCGCGATCTTCCTCCATAAAGATACATCCTTGAGTGCCTTATCGGCGATCAGGTCAAGCCTGTCCCCGCTTTTTACAGTCCACAATTTCCTGCATGCCTCTGCTCCTTTGAACTTCGCGTCTTCTTCGGTTGTTACAACAGACTTGAAGGTGACTGTCAGTTCCGCTCTCACAGGTATCCCACTCGGGAGAAACATTGTGAACTTCTGGTCATGTTTATGTATGATCCCCTTGTAAGTGAATTTCCCCCAGCTAAATAAGCATATATGAGGCTGTTTTGTTTCTTTTCCCTCAACAGTAGGCATAACGAGTGAAGTTATTTTTTTGATTTTTTCTCTGACATCGGATCGCTTTTCGTAGGTGTCAAAAAGCAGTGTAACTGCGAAATCCGAAATATTTACTTTATTGAAACTCAGCGATGAACCTTCACCTTTTGTCTCTGCAACGGTCGAGACTGTATATTCCTTCGGATTGTACATGACATCGATAGTCTCTTTCGTGTCAAGGACAATTATCTGAGCCTTTGAAACCATCAGGATAACCCCCTTCTATCTTTTTCTATCGAGATTCTTTTTTCAATGATCTTGTACACAGTATCGGCAATCCTGTTGATCTCGTGGGGCGGTTTTTCTTTAAAGGATTCCCTGATAAAAGTATCATTTATATTTTGCGAAGATGTTTTTTCTGCCGTTGCCCTGTTTTCTGAACTGATTTCTGTTTTTTGTACTGCAGGTTTTTTAAGAATCAGTTCCGTAGAGGAGTTACGGGCAATATCGCCAGTTGAAACTTCCATTAGTGTTTTCATTCCCTTATTGAGAGTACCGTATTTCAGATCGATATCCTTCTGGGAAAAAACAAGTTCGGAAAATTGGTCTTCAGTCGACTTCAATATCTTCCCTCCACGCTGTATCTGGATCGTATTTTTTCTTCCTGTATTCCTGTCCTCCTCAGGGATATTTTTGTGGCTTATTTCAGTTTCAGTTATGCTTCGGCGTAAAGCAGTTTTGGCAGTTGGCTGACCGCTCGTTTTTGTGAGAGCAGGTTCAAAATGTTCTCTCTGTTTGTTAGAATGTTTTGGTCCCGGTACTTGAGTCTGAATGGTTCTATGTTTTGAACCGGTATTCTCGATATTGAGCATTCTTTTTACATAACTCATAATCTCAGGGTTTGAGTATATCAGAGCAATATTGACTGGCCTGGTTATCAGACGCGAACTGGTGAATAAAAGGTTCCTTTCAGTCCCGCGTTCTATAGGAATGTTTTCATAATCTACGTTCGATACTGTTATTTCCTTTTGGAAAGTATTTGTTCCTTCTGGAAATTTCACATTCATTATTGGGCGTGCAGACCCCGAAGAAACATCTTCATGTGTGGATATCCGGTCACTCTGATGTGTTGCAGATTTGTTGAAAAATGATAAGCCACTTCGTTGCTGACCCTCATTCATAATGTCTCTGGATTGCGCAACATGTAATCGGTAATCGAGGTCCCTCTTGAAATCCACGCCTCGCCATGATTGTCCAAAAAAGCCAGGGACTTTCAGGGGTGCGAATGATAGATGTGGAACCCCGCTCCTGACGGTTTCTTCCGATATTTTCGTGGTCTTGATGAATCGTTTATTCGTCTGCGGTAAAAACCCCTCCTTCCTGCTATCTATGAAGTTATAGAGTTTCTGAAGATGGTAATTGTCCGGTGTTTTTATCAATTGCCTGATGAATTCAAAATAAAAGCTGAACTGGAATTTCAGGTAATTGCTGACCGATATTCTATGTACAGGGTTTAATTTTTTGTTCTTTGCTCTCATACCTGATAATCTCAGGAATATCAGTGAAGGCAGCTTGCCTGATTTTCTAAAGATGCCGTATTTGCTTGCTATCCGCTTAGAAAAATTGAAACCACCAAGTTCCAGAGCCTTAGCTGATAGTTCGTTCTGAAAAAGGTGTGAATTTAAGTCAAATTTCATGGTTTTTAAATTGATCCTTACAGTAACTTCCACTTCCTCAAATTACACCAGACCATGATGGGTCAATATAAGGGTTTCACTTGCAACAGTATTGCTTGCTGCATTTAATGATGATACCTCCCACTTTATGGGATATGCTTCAAAGAAATACCAGTCCATCACCCGGTTCCCCTCCTGGTCAAGAAGGTAAATAGCACCGCTTTTCCTTTTGATCTTCCCTTGTATCACGTCCAGGTACCAGTCGTATAGCTCCCAGTCGGTAAGCCCACGCTTTAAGGTTATGTCCGTGTATTTTGTTCCCTTGGGGAGCTTATACTCAAAATCATTGACACCGCCTTCTCTTATGGAATCGACTTCCGTCTGAACGCTCAGTCCTGAAACCTCGCTAAATCCAGCTGCGATGATGCCTTCTATTTCCACCTGAAATCTAAAGACGCCATAAGGGTCTTTCCTTTTCCCGATTGCCATTGTTGCTCCTATACTTCAAAAAGGTTTTTCGATCCTTCCGAATTGAGTTTTGTATTTATTTTACTTACCTCCCCACACCATTGCTGCCGCTCCCTATGCTCCAGGTTCATTATCGTATCATAGTCCCAGTGAAAGTGGTAAGCCAGAAAGGCTACCTCCTCGTAGAGGCGCTCTTGGGGGTAGCCTATTATTCCCCCAGAGATTGCACCTCTACATCGAATTTATGCTCACACTTCGGACAGACCGCCTTGAGCATATTCGAACCAGTCTGGTTGATTCTCGTATACATTTCCTGAAGATATGCGAAGTCCCCGGCAAAGAGTCCTTCAACAACCCTGGGGTTTACCATCTTCAAACTGCCGAGGCTTGTAACGACCCTGGAGAGAAGGATGACCGTCAAATACGCCGGGTTATTCTGTACCCTCGGATCTTTCATGGGTAGTATCTCATCAGCAGCAGTGGCCAGCCTCATCTTGCCATCTCTGTGAAGAGTTCCCGCCTCATCCACAAATCCCATGGGCAAAGTAAAATCGTGCTCTGTCTGTAAAATTCCCATTTCTCCTCCTCCTTGTTAAGCAATATTACTTCGTCCTCTTTACCCCTTCATGCACAAGCTCAAGTGTCTCTATGACGACTTCGTTCGCCTTTGCGCTGAAATCAGACGGGTCGTACTTTGTGGGCCATGCCTCCATAATATCCCAACGCGCCTTATCATTTCCTTCCTCATCAATCAATACCAGGGAAATATTCTTTCTTGCCTTTTTTGCCCCGGAATCTTCAACCGACTTTCTCCACTCATAAATCTCCATCGAGTCTGTGAGCCCTTTCTTTAAAGTTATGTTCCCGTACTTGGTGAGACCTGAAAGCTTTCTCTGGAAAGGTAAATCGGTCCCTTCCCTGTAATCAACCGGGTCTGTGGTAGTATCCGGGATTGTGGCTTCTGCAAAACTTGCAGTCTGGATTCCGTCTATCTCGACTCTGAACCTGAAATTCCTGTATGGATCGTTCCTTTCTCCTGTTGCCATGTTACTTTCCTCCTAATATACATTATTTATTTTGACAATGTCTTCTGCTGTATTCTGATTATTACGAACTCCGCAGGTTTTACGGGCGCTGCCCCGACCTCGATGATCAACTGCCCGGCATCTCTTACTTCCGGCGGGTTATTCTCAGCATCGACCTTGACGTAGAATGCTTCTTCAGGCGTACTTCCGAACAATGCACCGTCTCTCCAGACCCTCAGCAGAAACGCTGTTATGTTCCTGATTACCGAGCCCCACAGCGCGGGCGAGTTCGGCTCAAATACGAGCCACTGTGTACCTTTGTCAATGGACTCTTCAAGGAAGAGGAACAGCCTTCTGATATTAATGTACTTCCATTCCGGGTCGGCTGAGAGCGTTCTTGCTCCCCAGACCACGATGCCCGACGTAGGGAAAGAGCGGATGACATTTATCCCTATGGGATTTAATCCATCATGTTCGCTTTTTGTTACAATTCTTTCAATATCGCTTACTGAATCGAGATAACCGTCTGAAATGCCTGCGGACGCCTTATGTACTCCCCTTACCGAATCGGTATGTGCATACGTTCCTGCGATCGCACCTGATGGAGGAACATATTTTTTCTTTTTCGGGTTCAGAGGATCGCTTACCACAACCCATGGATAGTATAGAGCACCAAAAGAGGAGTTAAAGGCATTTCCTTTATAAGTACCGGTTCCCTCTTTAAAGGTTTTAACTGCTGTCGGATCCAGACCTTTGGGCGGGTCTGCAATAAAGAAGCAGTCTTTTCTATTCTGGCAGTAATTCATTCCTCTTAAAATGGCATCTCTGTCTCCGGCCATATCGGGCATAACAACGATGTTTATGTCATCGACCACATCGAACGCATGAAGACCGTTCAGTGCCTTTGCATCGCCTTCGAAATCTGTTGCCGAGATATCCGTGAGACCATCACTGCCAGAAGTCAGGGTTACCGCCGTATCCTTCTTGGGAGGATTTGGATTTAATCCTTGTTTCTCCACTTTGATATACGGCGATACATTATCTATTGCATCTTCAACAGTTTCCATTGTTAGGTTGTCGAATGACTCTTTCTCATCGCCACCATATTTGACGATCAGCTTGAATCCATTGGTTGCTAATGCTGTATCAGAAGCTGCTTTTGCCTCTACGGATATTTTATCCCCCCATATACCCTCCGAAGTTGCCGTGACTTTTATCGAGGCGGCGGGGGTGGCGGCATCATCATTCATGGTCCCTGATGAAGCCACAGCTGTCTTTTTCGTAGGTTCTGTTATATCCGTGTAATGGCAGGTTCTGACCACGAAGCATCGTGTTCCTCCTTCGGAGAAGAACTGATACACGGAGTATGCAAGAATCCCGTTGGCGATGTAGGCACCGAATGTGTTCACGAACTGTGTCCAGTTCGCTATCTGCTTCGCCTCTCCTATTGGTCCTTTCTCAGCGATCCCGACAAATGCCCCTGTCGAAGTGCCTACGCCTTCAATGGGTTTTGCCCCTGAGGATTTCTCCTCAACATATACTCCTGGTGATAGATATTCAGTCATATTATACCTCCTTTATTAAATTTTGATTGTTCGATACATTTTCATTATCCTTTTCTAACGTAACTGCTTTTCTTTGATTCCGGCTTTTCAGCCCCCCCCCTTCCATGACAACAATTTCACCTTTTGCGATATGCGTTTGCAGATGCGGTGACGATAAGTCCTGATCTGAAACATCTGCTGTGCTTTTTGCTAAAAGGTCAATATTTTTGCCGCTTTTCAAATTGATTATAATTCTCTGGTTCAATTTATTTCGTATTACGGGCATAAACCTCCCATCTAAAATCTTTCAATCTTTTTGCACTCATTTCTCAATTTTCGTCAACTTTTCATTTATCTGATTTGTCTGATTTGAACTTTAGCTGTCACACCTCCATTCATAGTTTAGCCAGTATGATCGGCTCAATGCGGGTAGTGATACCCTTCTTCAATAGAACCGGAACATCTCTTGACATATATCTATTTTTATTAATAGTAAGAATTATATTTTTATCACTATCTATGCTCTCGAAATTGATAAAAAAACCACCATCTTCTTCCGAAGTTGCGACCTTTGGCATGGTTTTTACTTCTATGGAAGATTCAGAAATCGGTCTGTAGCCATCATCAACTATCTTGCCTTTCAGGATTGTCAAGCCGTCGGGAAATGGATAATTTGATTTTGGAGCAAGGGTCATCTCAGCGAATGGCTGTTTGGGGTTGATCGATTTAGTGTCTATTGTCAAGTCCACAGGTTTGTAGAATCTGCCGCTGCCGGTGAGGATATGTTTTCCATCAGGGAGGTTCAATAGGAGGAAATATCCTGTGTTGTGTTTGATAATTTCTTTCCTTACCCCGGTGGCTTTCAGGAACACATCCCCAATAGTTTTTTTATCGGGCGAAAGGTCATCCTTCAGCATTACAGCAAGAGTCAGACTGGTTTTAGTCCTTTCAAGAAATATCATACCTGGAGTTCCTTTCTGTATACGTCGATATCCTTTTCAATAACTCTCTTGATTATTGCGATCGGCTTTCCTGACGGGATTCTAACAGGGCTCAGAATGTAAGAAGCTGAAAGCTTGAAAGGCTTGTTGGGAAATCTCTCCCATAGCTTGTTTATTTCCTCAAATGAAAGATTGTTGGGAACGACCCGTATTTCATCATTTCCTGCTGCCTTGAGACCCCCTTTAAGCATGTCTCTCCTGAGAACTGAATTATCATAGAATACCTGCATGAGCTTTTCAATGATTATCAGTTCGGTTTCTTTGACTTTCGCGTAAGGAGTAAAAATAAAGTATAAATCAAGAATAAGCGGAGGATATCGCATCTTATCTGTATCTATAGGCTCCGAGGGGGTATTCCTTAAATAGCCATTCTCAACGATCTGATATAAGAAGATAGAAAGCATTGGATTTCCGGTGGGTTCAAGATCTGCGGGTGAATCAAAGACTATCGAATTGACAGGCTTGAGTTCAGGGATGTTGCTTTGAAGGAGCGCCTTCAGGGAGTCTCCTATATCTTTTAAAACCACCATTTATTTCTCCTCCTCCTCTATCATTTTGTAATAAGGTTCAAATTCTTCTTTCAAAAAGGGTTTCCCGATCTTCAGGTATTCCCTCTTAGCTGCACGCATGATATGGTGCATTCCGATCTCACAGGATTCCTCAGCTGCATAAAATGCCGAGGATAACGCAATGTTCTTGATATTTCCACCAGCCAGATTCAATCTCTCACCGAAAAAATTATAATCGATATCATTTTCACGTGGGGCGCCTTTCGGGAATATTCCTGTCCATATGAGTTTTCTCTGTTTTTCATCGGGAAAAGGAAACTCAATCACAAATTGCATCCTTCTTAAAAAGGCATCATCTATGTTTTTGCTAAGATTAGTGGCAAGTATAACAATCCCCTCATATTCGTCCATTTTCTGAAGCAAATATCCGATCTCTATGTTTGCATACCTGTCGTGAGCATCTTTGACTTCAGAGCGTTTTCCGAACAACGCATCCGCCTCGTCAAAAAACAGGATGGCGTTACTGGTCTCTGCCTCCTTGAAGATATTGCTCAGGTTTTTTTCTGTTTCGCCAATATATTTACTGACCACGTTAGACAAGTCGATTTTATATAGGTCCAATCCCGCGTCTCTGGCGATAATCTCAGCAGACATTGTTTTTCCCGTACCTGAGGGTCCGGTGAAAAGAGCATTTAGTCCCTTACCAATTGAGAATTTCTTATCAAAACCCCAATCTGTATAGACAATCCCCCTGTATTTGATATAACATGATATTTCTTTTAACTGTTTTTCTATGTCCTCCGGGAGAACTATATCATCCCATGTATAGTGAGGTTCGATTTTTCTGGCAAAAACAGAAAGATTCCTGTTGGACTGCGCCTTACAGCCCATGTTAAGAACTTCCATTAATAGTTTAGAAGTTCCTGGTTTTTTTGCCAACAAAATATTTCGCGCTGTGGATATGGCATCTTTTATCTGGCCCCCGCTGAATTTGAATTTACTGGCAAGGGCGCTGATATCCAAATCATCAGAGGCATTGCCATCCAATAGTGATTCCCACAGGCGTTTACGAAACATAAGGGACGCAACAGGAAATGCCAGGCTTATAAAGCTATGATTTTTTAATACCCCAGCAGGTTCCCAATATTGCTCACCTGATAAGAAAATCGAATTTGGAAATTGGTCTAATTCCATGAGCATCCCATTAACTCCCATATTCTCTCCTTTCAGCAGACCATCAAATCCTTCAAAATACATTGATGAATTCTGCAATAATGCTTCGCGAAGTATAGGTTTTATAGTTTCTAAGATCTGATCTTTCATCAAAGCTTTTGAATTCACAAAGAGCATTGACATTCCCAGTTCATTGCATATGGCTTCAGCAGCCATCTTCTTTCCAGACCCGTACGGGCCGTAAAAAAAGAACATCGGGATTTTAATATTGGACTGGTGATTAATTAGGTTCTTGAATGTAATTATCGTGTCCTCGGGCAGGATAAGATCCTGGAAGGTCTTTTGCGGTTTTATTATTGATGAGATATTCCGAATCCTCTGGTCTATTGCATTGTCACCGAGGAGAAAGTTTATTATCCTGTCATCGACTTTGAGAAATTTCGATAAAAGGGGAACCTGTTCATCCCCTATAAGATATACAAGCCTGTTCTTGATCAAGGGGGCATCTTGCGAAAATATATCCCTTGCCCGGACCTTTTCTTCCATCGAATAGCATAGAAGTTTTATCACAAGGTCAACACTTGGCCGCTTCCTGGTCACATCGTTTTGCAAGTAAGAATACAGCTTTTCATACCGCATGTCCAATTCGGACACAAGGCATATCAATAGGGCATCGACCTCGAACGGCTGCATATGAAAGAGTTCTGACAGAATATGAAGCCTCAGTTCCTTTCCCAGCTCTATACTTTCGACTTTTTTTCTATTTATTTCTCTGGTTATTTTTTCAATTCTCTCATGTTCCTGTGCTGAACGGGTATAAGCATTCAATTCAAAAGCCGATGTTTGGAGAATCGCATTTATTTCATCTTCTGAGATATACAGACCCTGGAACCCCTGTGGACTCTCGATGTGTTCAGCTTTTGATTTTTCAAAGTAAAGGCGAATTATAGTATCAATTCGATGGAGTTCTTCAAGAAGATGTTCGAGATTGTTTTTATAAATTGCCATAGTGCAAATTCCACGGATTGATTATAGTAGCCCAGCAGTATCCATTCATTTAACAATATTATTAAAGGCTTTAACCAGTATATCGCGGTCGGAAAGCGACCCCTTCGACTTCAGCCTGTCCACTTCGAGCAGTAACTGCTCGGTATCTCCGCTCTCCATTTTATTCTTCTCTGCAAACCTCATCGCAAGGCTCTTCAGCTCGGTTCTCGACGAATACTTCTTATGGCTTTTATCATCGATAAAATTGAAAACATATCCGCATTTTTTGTGTCCAAAAGTTCTCGTAGAAGGACAGGCAGAAGTTTTTATGTAATCCCTGAAAGTATCGCCGTGCAATATTTCTCCACACTCACATATTAACATTTTAACACCACCATTTAGTACGAAATAAACAATACAGTATCAACTATTCAAAGGAGTTTCATCGCCCCATTGCTCGCCCCATTTAAATGATCAATTGATATAATTTTATGTCATGTACATGTTCATATATATGTATTTCGATGCCCATCTAATTCTATCAAAAAAAAGCGATTATTATAATATGGGCCCGCTGCGATTTGAACGCAGGACCTCTCGGTTATCAGCCGAGCGCTCCACCTGGCTAAGCTACGGGCCCGAGAATACCGCCAATATAACGGCATGTAATTTAAACCTTATCTTTATTCGATAAAGTTTATAAACTCAAAAGTCATCTGGAACTGAAATCGTATTCTATACGCACATAACAATTATCGGAGGATTATCCAATGGCAAGAAAACCAGCAAGAATGTACAGGAACATCACCCAGCGCTCATATACGAGAAGGGAATACATGGGCGGTGTCCCTGGAAGCAAGATAGTAACATTTGACATCGGAAATTTAAAAGACGAATTTCCAGTTGAGATTTCGCTCATAGCAGAAGAAGCATGCCAGATACGCCACAGCGCTCTTGAATCAGCACGAATCGCGGCAAACAGACCCTTACTTGAAGGTGCAGGACAGAACGGTTATCATCTTAAGATCAGGGTGTACCCTCACGAAGTCCTGAGGGAGAACAAACAGGCGACCGGGGCTGGGGCAGACCGTGTATCCCAGGGAATGCGGCTGGCTTTCGGGAAAGCGATTGGCACAGCAGCCAGGGTGAGAGCAGGTCAGAAATTAATGACTATATCGATAAATCCAGACAAGTTCAAACTGGCAAAGGAATGTCTGGTTTCCGCAGGGCACAAACTGCCCACACCCATCAGACTGGTTGTGGAAAAGGGTCAGGAATTGATTTTAAGTTAGGTTCATGAACGATTATCTCGCAAATCTGGATAGGGCTCTTTCTAAATTGCCCGAAATCAAAGGCACTGGGGAGCGTTTTGTAGTCCCGGAACCAAAGCTGCTTACAGAAGGAAAGACAACCGTACTTGATAATTTCGCAGTGATCGCAGATAAACTGAACCGCGCCCCGGAGCACGTTTTCAAATTTTTCTTACGTGAACTCGGGACTGCAGGCAAGCGAGAGGGGCAAAGGGCGATATTCCAGGGAAAGTTCAGTTCAAGCGTATTCTTCCAGCTTATTGATGCATATATTAAGGATTACGTGACCTGCTCGGAGTGCGGGCGCCCAGACACGCATCTGGTCAAGGTCGAAAGATTTTTGGCACTGCGGTGCGATGCATGCGGCGCTCACAGACCTGTTTCCAAGCACCTGGCACCTCATCTTGTCAAAGAGGAAGCGCTAAAAGAAGGCGAAACATACGAGGTAAGGATAGAAGCCGTGGGGAGCAAAGGTGACGGCATCGCCAAGAAGGATAAATATACCATTTATGTGCCAGGAACGGTTAAAGGGGATATCGTCAAGATAAAGATCAAAAAGATCACCGGAAATCTGGCGTTTTCAGAATTCCTCGAAAAGAGATCATAAATCTCTGTGGCTATTTTGCCTTTTGGCTATAAGGAGTAGAGCAGACAAGGTCACGTAACTATCTCTTCTACCCTTTCCTGCTCGATACCCATTCGTATCTCCATAGCCACACGCCTGCCAGTGCTCACAGGCTTTCGCCACAGGGTATTGCCATATGGGTGACCAACTGAAACGTGGACATTCGTACCTCCGCCTACACGCGGTGCCACATCATAAACGTAGAAATTCAGGTCTTTGTCCACGCAGGTCTGGAGGCAGAAGGGTCCTATAATGCCGGGTTTATAGTATTTCCGGGTAGCTTTCACATATTTTTCAGCAAGCTCGAACGCGTCCTCAAGGAGCGACTCCCGCAGAGTGGCAGAATTATGACCGCATACAGTGTATTCTGGTGTCACCTGCCGCTCATTCAGTGTGATCTGCTGCGGCGCAGGCAGGCGCACGTGCCCGTCAAGGCTTGTCTCGAACCTCCAGTCGATTCCCAGCAGTTCTATTTTGCTCATCTCTTCCTCAAGGGGTGAGTAGAACATATCAAGATTAAAGACAGGTCCGATAATATATCTCTCGATCCTGGCTTCGGCAAGCGCTTCTCTGGAAATCACGCCCTGCTTCAGGAGCGCGCTGGATTTCTGCCTGAATTCCTCGTAAGAGGCGGCAGTGAAGAAACCCCGCTCAAGTTTCTTTACTGCATGAGGGAGTTTTACCATCACAAGGCTGTCTATATCCTCAGGTTTTTTTATCTTTTTAGGATACGGGAGCCCCGCTTTTTCAAGAAGCCAGTAGTAATCCTTTTCGATGCCCCTTTCTTCACTTCGCAGCAGGTTGCGGCTTCCGAACATCGGGACTTTGAACTTCTCTTCCACATCATCTATCGAGCAGTAGGACGTGAAAGAACGGTTCGGGATGAAGATAATATTATTGTCGCGCAGTTTCTTCTGGTTCTCAGGCTTAATTATCTCGTTGAATTTATTATACACATCTGCGGTATCCACGATACCACGGATAAGCTTCCCGTCCCGCCTCTGCGCCCTGAAATACTCGGTATAGGTCTTCTCGCGTCCCTTTTCGCATACTGCGTGTGTCCTGAATCCTTCTTCCACGGCGCCGTCGCACACATCAAGAGCAGAGTGCGATGCCAGGACGCCGATGGTGGTTTCTCCCAGGTCGTAGCCGGATAAAATTTCTGTGATCTCCATCCTTTCTATCATGGTCACCAGTAGGTCTTATGGGTCTATGAATGTTGCGATTTTGAAAAATAAGCCAGGGTCCGGACTCGAACCGGAATGGAATCGCTCTGCAGGCGATTGCGTAGCCGTTCCGCCACCCTGGCGCGAGAGGCTACATACACATTATAGATAATAAGGTTTTGTAATTAACAGTCCAAAGAAGTTTTTATGTATTAAGCTAAAAGTATTCCTTTGCTGCACCAGCCATCTGATTTGCACCGGCTTCCTCTGGCCAGTTTCAGGAACCTTTTTACGCTCTCTGGTCTGCTGGCTCTCAGGATAAGGTGTATATTCGGATTCATTTCCTTGGCTTCAATGATAACATACAGGTTATCGGCATCATTGGATAAACATGAAATAAGAACCTTTCCTCTTGAGGTTCCTGCCATATCAAGGGTCTCCGTGTATGTAGCGTCCCCAACGACATGGAGAAGGTTATTTCTTGCAAGGATCTCCAGGGCAGCATTATCTTTCTCTATCACAACCAGGGGAATTTTTTCTTTGATAAGGTTGGAAACTATGTTTTTACCCACTTTCCCATATCCGCATACTATAACATGTTCTTTCATCTGGTTTATTTTTTCCTGCATTTTACTCACGCCCAGGATAGTTTTCAACTGACCTTCTACAGAAAAGGCCATCGCAGCGGTAAAGGTGTATAAAGCTACTGAGACTCCAGAGATTATAATCATTATGCTGAATATCCTGCCTCCCATTGTGTGTGGTACAACATCCCCGTATCCTATAGTTGCCACTGTGACAATTGTCCAGTAGAGCGAAGTGATGATATCGACTCCTTCCAGGAAATGAAAGCCAGCGGTCCCGATCATGACGATAAGGAGCAGGAAAACAATCGATATCTTTAAATTGGCAGGTATTCCTCTGGGTAGACGAAGAAAATACATGTATGACAGTATGGATAAGCTGATATTTATGAATTTGTTTACTAAAACTTAATATCAATTATATTCCAGAATGAAAATCAAGATAAAATTCTAACGGAGGTTATTTATGGCAGGACAATTAGCAGGACAGCCTATCTTTATACTAAGAGAAGGCAGTCAGAGAACTAAAGGAAGAGAAGCCCAGAACAACAATATCATGGCAGTCAAAGCAGTAGCCGCGGCAGTAAGGACGACCCTTGGACCAAAGGGTATGGATAAAATGCTCGTGGATTCGCTTGGTGACATTGTGATCACAAACGACGGCGCGACCATCCTGAAAGCGATGGACATCGAGCACCCGGCAGCCAAGATGATAGTAGAGGTCGCAAAGACGCAGGACGACGAAGTCGGGGACGGCACGACCACGGCAGCGGTGCTTGCAGGTGAATTCCTGAAGAACGCGGAAGAGCTCCTGGAGCAGAACGTTCATCCAACGGTAATTGCTAACGGATACAGGCTTGCGGCTGCAAAAGGCAAAGAAATCCTGAAGACCCTTGCAGTCAAGGTTAGCGCGGATGATAGGGACATGCTGCTGAAGATCGCAGGAACCGCAATAACCGGAAAAGGAGCAGAGGCACACAGGGATGTATTCACGAACCTGGCGGTTGACTCAGTGTTGTCAGTCGTTAATACCGAGGACGGAAAGCGCACTGTCGATATCGATGATATCAAAGTCGAGAAGAAAGTGGGCGGCAGCATCGAAGCGTCTGAACTTATCAAAGGCATGGTCATTGACAAAGAAAGAGTGCATACCAACATGCCAAAGAAAATTACCAATGCAAAGATACTGCTTCTCAACGAAGCGCTTGAGATCAAGAAGACGGAAGTGGATGCTGAGATCCAGATCAAATCCCCTGACCAGCTCCAGTTATTCCTTGACCAGGAAGAGCAGATGCTGCATGACATGGTCAGCAAGGTTATTAAGAGCGGCGCAAATGTCGTGTTCGTGCAGAAAGGAATAGATGATATCGCACAGCATTATCTTGCAAAAGCTGGCGTATATGCAGCACGGCGCGTAAAGAAGAGCGATATGGAGAAGCTCTCGCGCGCAACAGGCGCAAAGATACTCACAAGCCTCAAGGAGATCGAGGAGACAGACCTTGGCAAAGCAGGTCTTGTGGAAGAGAAGAAGATCGGCGACGAGGCAATGACATTTGTCATGGAATGCAACAATCCCAAGTCAGTTTCAATTATCCTTCACGGCGGAACAGAGCACGTTGTGGATGAAGCCGAGCGTGCACTTCATGATGCGCTGCGTGTCGTTGGCGTTGCTATTGAGGATGAAAAGCTCGTAGCGGGCGGCGGCTCTCCAGAGATCGAGCTGGCGCTGCGTCTTCGCGAGTACGCATCCACCCTGTCAGGCAGAGAACAGCTTGCAGTCACCAAATTCGCAGAAGCGCTTGAAGTAATCCCCAGGTCGCTTGCCGAGAATGCAGGTCTTGACCCCATCAACATGATCGCAGAGATGCGAAACCAGCATGAGAAGGGCAACAAGACAGCTGGTCTTAACGTGTTCACTGGCAAAGTCGTGGACATGATGAAGGAAGGCGTTGTCGAACCGCTGCGGGTAAAGACCCAGGCTATCGATTCAGCCACAGAAGCAGCCACCATGATACTGCGTATCGATGATGTGCTGTCCAGCAAGTCATCCGGGGCACCGGGTGGAATGCCGGGAGGAATGCCCCCAGGCGGAATGGGTGGCATGGGCGGAATGGAAGGTATGGATTAAGTGGGCAACCCCCACTTCTTTTTTCTTTTTTATAGGGATTTTGGATGGAATTTCTTGATACTTCTGCTCATACCAGAGAAGAATCTGTCGGGATTCTCTCAAAAGAACTGGAAAAGCATCCCATATTAATATTGATAGGACCGCAGGGAGTGGGAAAAACCACACTTGCCATACAGCTCCTGTCTGAAAATGTGGGTGCTTATTTTGAAGGCAGGGCGCGCTCAGCCCAGCCGGTAGTGCTGATAAGGAAGGATATCGTCGAGAAGATGAGAAACGAACTTTTTGAAAAACGAAAGCTTCCTATTTTTGATGGTGATGAACCCGTATATGTTGATGTTTCAGTCTACGACCAGGTTAAACTGCTTGTTGAGAATATCTTTGATGTCATGGAACTCGGGGAGCCAGAACTTATCAGGCAGATATCCCTGCTGACAAAAAAAATGGGGTTAGTTCCTGAAGCCATTGAACTTATTTCCAGCGATGATGAGCTTGTGAAAAGAAGGCTCTTGCGGCATCTTGATGCAAAACAGCGGTTATCAACTCTCCTTGAAAAAGAGAAAAAGTACGGGATAGAATCTAATCTCTGGGGCATCCAGGGAGCAAAAGTTACAGATATAATTAATCGCGAAGGAGTGGCGGATTATGATGAAGACCAGATATCAAGGACGATAAAAGATTTTGACAGGATAATCCCGACAAAAGACATGACTGTACCTGACTGCATTGCGAGAATGATGGAGATATCTGCCAATGAGAACAAGGAGAGCGGCTTTCTATTGCTTCATGATAACGATAGAGAAACGATAATAAGCGACCTTGTTGTCGGGAAAACCGTAAATTCCCTCATCGGCGTCACGCTGCTTGAGATATATGTGGGTTTCAGGCAGAACAGATCACTTTACCGCGCTTATAAACATGTGAAAGAGGGTAAGCTCGAGGTCATCCACTCATATACACCCATGCTTCAGGAGATAGAGATACTGGCAAATCCCTGGATCCCACCATTCGATGAGCCGACTGCGATAATGTCATCCGCCGATGCTGCAGCTGCGGAAAGGTTCGACATCACGGTGTCGGTGATCGAGGCTGATGGGAAGGTGGAGTCATCGAGCAAGAAGAGGAAACAGGAACTGGAAGAGATAATCGCCGGGATCGAAGAGATAGAAGAGTAGCAAAACCCGAAGTTCTCTATTCATTTGGAAAAAATGTCAGGCAATTCCTGCCCGACAAACTAATATATATACAGCATCCATAAATCTATCTGATTATGATTCGACTCGGCAAGATAGCCTTTGCTAATTGTGATTTTCCGTATTACGCCATGGAGCACGGAAAGATACAGGCGCCCGGCATAAGTATTACAGAAGCACATCCAGTAGAGCTTGCACGCAGGCTTTTTGACGACGAGCTTGATATAAGCCCCATTTCTTCCATCATGTACGCAAAGCGCGATGACCTTCTTATCCTGCCGCGCCTTTCGATCACTTCAAATGACTTCACAAGAAGCGTGCTTATCTGCTCAAACGGCAAGATGGACCTCTCTGACCTTGAAGGTAAAACTCTCTGCATCCCGGAGACAACAGCAAGTTCAGCAACATTGATAAAGATCATACTCTGGAAAAAAGGAGTGAACGTGAACATCAAGCAGTGTCCAGGAACCGATATAGGGCAAATGCTAAAGCGGGGTGAAGCGGCTCTCCTTATCGGAGACAGCGCCATCCATGCCATCGGACAATACCGCATAATAGCAGACCTGGGCAATGAATGGAAAAAGATGACCGGGAAAAAAATGGTGTACGCATTATGGGTGGTGAGGGAAGATTTCGCGCGGGAGCATCCTGATAAGGTTGATCATGTCCTTGATTCGCTCCTGCGGTCAAAGGACTACGCGTATAAAAACGTCAGGGAGATAGCCAATTTTATAGGCAGGGATAAAAATATCGACTGCGGTTTCATGCGTGAGTATCTCCACACGCTCAATTATGATTTTGACAGCGATAGCGTGGAGAGCCTTGAACTTTATTTTAAATATGCAAAAGAATGCGGGATCGTGGATGACGTTCAACTCAGATTTTATCATGCTCAGAATGAGGTGGTATGATGTATGAACGATGGGTACTGTGTTTGATAATTGTGGCTGCACTGTCAGGATGCATCAATGACAAAGGACCGGAAGGTAACGTAACTATGAACCAGACCCCCGCACCCCCTCCTCCGCATGTTGTTTTTCCTGTGCGGGAACCTACGACTGTCGATGTTGCGATATTCGCGTCGGCTTTTGATCCACCATATCCACTCAAAGTAGTTAATGGGACTACAGTACGGTGGACTAATAAAGACAGCGCCACTTATGTTATTAATGTGAACGGAATCAGGTCGCCTGAGCTGAATAAAAGGGACGCATGGAGTTATATGTTCAATGAGACCGGGACCTTTGAGTACAATTGCTCAATTCATCCTTCCATGCCTCACGGAACCATAATCGTGGAGTTACCGCCTTCTATTAACAATAGATAAAAAATGGAGTTTGGAAATCTCAAAAGTATCTGATCTGATACCTGTATCCCTGCTCCACCAAAAATAACTGACGATTGGTCCCGAAAGTCTGTTCAACAGTCCCCTTCGACACCAGTGTGTAGAAATGAGAGGTTTTCTCTTTGGGTCGGAGAATGCGCCCCAATCGCTGTGCTTCCTCCTGACGCGAACCAAATGTACCTGATACCTGGATCATGACACTGGCATCAGGCAGATCCACGGCAAAGTTAGCGACCTTGGATACCACAAGTATATTGATGTGCCCAAGTCTAAACTCATCATAAAGTTTCATTCTTTCATCATGCCTGGTCTTACCTGTGATAATTGGCAGTTCCAATTCTTTGGCAAGCTTTTCTAACTGCGAAATGAATTGACCGATGATCAGGATGCTCTCACCTGCGTGGTTGTCAAGCAGTTCACACACAAGCTCTTTTTTGC